>Ga0214473_10000279_pt1 | contig 71534 bp, 64 predicted proteins | sample RVTome_7_FD_203509 | JGI IMG/M metagenome (GOLD analysis project Ga0214473, IMG submission 203509) | Soil microbial communities from uranium-contaminated site in the Upper Colorado River Basin, Wyoming, United States - RVT98D197 | ecosystem: Environmental > Terrestrial > Soil > Contaminated >...
CCGCCGCATGCAGTGCCGAGGCCAGCCCGAGATTGAATTCAGGCGCGTCGATGCCGACGAAAATGTCGGGCCGCTCGGCGAGGAAACGATTCCTGACGATGCGCCGCAGTTGTAGCAGGCGCGGCAGGTGCTGCAGGACTTCGAACAGTCCCATGACCGCAAGCTCGCTGGAAGATGCCCAGGCCTCGCAGCCCGCGGCAGTCATCGCGGGCCCGGCGACGCCGGTGAAACGGACCTCCGGGGCGCGTTCCCGCAGCGCGCGGATCAGCGCCGCTCCCAGATTGTCGCCGGAGGATTCCCCGGCGACCAGGCCGATCGTCAGCGGCTTCGCGTGGGCCATCAGCGAACGATGCTGCGTTCGCTTGCCGCCAGGAATTGCACGAACGGCTGCAGTTCCGGATGGTCCGCTGCGAGCGCCTGCAGCTGTTCGGTCGCGGCCACCAGCTTGAGCCCGGAGCGGTACAGCAGCCGGTAGGCGCTGCGGATATTCGTGATCTGCTCCGGGCTGAATCCACGCCGCTTGAGCCCCTCGCTGTTGACGCCCCTGGGCTCCGCCGGCGTGCCCGCCACCATCACGTAGGGCGGCACGTCACGGGTCACGGCCGCATTGTTCGCCAGGAAGACGTGGGCGCCGATCTTGCAGAACTGGTGAACCCCGGCATAGCCGGACAGGATGACCCAGTCGGAGAGCTGGACATGCCCCGCAAGTGCCGTGCAATTCGACATCACACAGTGGCTGCCGACGATGCAATCATGCGCCACGTGCGAGTACGCCATGAACAGGTTGTCGTCGCCGATCTTCGTGACACCGCGGCCCGCGGCCGTGCCGCGGTTGATCGAGCAGAACTCCCGGAAGACGTTGCCATCGCCCACTTCGAGGCGCGTGGGTTCGCCGCGGTACTTCCTGTCCTGGGGCGCATCGCCGACCGAGGCGAACTGGAACACCTTGTTGTCCCGCCCCAGGGTCGTCGGGCCGTTGATGACCGCATGCGGCCCGATCCAGCAGCCCGCGCCGATGCGGACGCCGGGGCCGATGATCGTGTACGCACCGACTTCGACATCCGCGCCGAGTTCGGCGTCCGGCGCGATGATGGCGCGCGGATCGATCATGTCTTGACTTCCGGTGCGACCATCATCGTGGCCGAGGCGACTTCCTCGCCGTCAACCTCCGCAACGGTCGAAAACTTCCAGATGCCGCGGATCGCCCGCTCGAGCGTCGCCTTCAGCACCAGCTGGTCGCCCGGTTCCACCGGGCGCCGGAAGCGGGCGTCGTCGATCCCGACGAAGTAGAAACGCGTCTGCTCGTCAGGCACGACACCGGCCGTCTTGAATGCCAGGATGCCCGCGGCCTGCGCCAGCGCCTCGAGGATCATGACGCCCGGCATGACCGGCCGATGCGGAAAATGGCCCGGAAAGAACGGCTCATTGACGGTGACGTTCTTGATCGCGCGGATGCTCTTGCCTGGCACGCAGTCGGTGACCCGGTCGACCAGCAGGAACGGGTAACGATGCGGCAACTGGGCCATCACCGCATTGATGTCCATCGCAAAGCCTTCGCTCATTCGTCCTTCCCCTGGCCGCCGCCCTTGCCGCGTTCGAGTCCCGCGACCCGCCGTTCCAGCGCATCCAGCCTGCGCAATCGGGCAACGGCGCGACGCCAGTCGGCCGCCTCGATCGCCGGCATGCCGGACGAATAGGTCCCGGGTCCGGCGAGCGATTGCGTCACCATCGAGTAACCGGTCACGACGACGTCGTCGCCGATTTCGAGATGCCCCGCGATGCCGACCGCGCCGCCCAGCATGCACCGGCGCCCGATGATCGAACTGCCGGAAATGCCGACACAACCGGCGATCACCGTGTGCGCGCCGATGCGGCAGTTATGGCCGACCTGCACCTGGTTGTCCAGCTTGACGCCGTCCTCGATGACCGTGTCATCAAGCGTGCCGCGATCGACCGTGGAATTCGCGCCGATTTCGACGTCGCTGCCCAGCCGGACGCTGCCGAGGTGCGGCACCTTGACGAATCCGTCGCGGTCAGGCGCGAAGCCGAAGCCATCGCTGCCGATGACGGCGCCTGGCTTGAAGATGCAGCGCGAGCCGACAGTTACATCGTGGCAGATCGTCACGCCAGCCTGAAGCCGGCAGTCGTCGCCAATGTGCGCGCCCTCCTCGACCACGCAGTTCGGCCCGATCGAACAGCGCTCGCCGATCGTCGCGCCGGGTCCGATCACCGAGTTCGGGCCGATCCACGCGCTGCGCGCGATATTCGCCGAATTCGCGATCACCGCCCCCTGTGCGGCGCCTGCCGCCACTGCCGGCAGCGGATGCAGTTCCGTCGCAATGCGCGCATATGCGGCGTAGGGATGCGGGCTGATCAGCGCCGCGGCCGGGCAATCGGCCAGGGTCTCGCGGGCAAGGACGACCGCGGTCGCGCGCGTCGCCGCGAGTTGCTGGCGATATTTCGTGCTGGCGCAGAAGCTCAGCGTGCCCGGCTGCGCGCCGGTGAGCGACGCAACACCACTGATGGTCTGGCCAGGGTCCCCGACGAGTTCGAGCCCATGGCGAACCGCAATCTCGCCGAGCGTGATCGCCATGGCGGCCCTCCCTTCGCCGGTTGCCGCGGACTCAGTTCTTGGGTGCCGGAGCAGGGGCGGCGGCGGGCGTCGGCGACTTGGCCTTCATTGCGGCGATCACCTGCTGCGTGATGTCAACCGACTCAGCCGCGAACAGCACGCCATCGCTGACGATGAGCTGATAGCCGTTCGCACGCGCGTAGACCTGAACCTCCTGCAACAACGCCCGCTGGACCTTGCCGAACTCCTCGTTGCGACGGAGATTGGCGTCCTCCTGCAGCTCGCTGAAGCGCCGCGCGAGGTCGCGCTCGCCGTCACGCATCTCGCGCTCCGCCTTCGTGCGGTCGGCCTCGGACATGACGGCCGCTTCGCGCTTCAGCTTGTCGGACTTCTCCTGCAGGGCCTTCTGCTGGGTGGCGAGTTCCCGCTGTCGCGGCAGGAATTCGTTCTCCAGCAACTGCTGCGCCACGCGCGCCTGCGGAGATTCCTCCAGCAGCCGGCCCGTGTTGACGTAGCCGATCTTCAAGTCGGCGCTGGCCGCCAGTGGCGCGACCGCCAGTGCGGCGCCAAGCAGGACCCATGGAATGGAATGCCTGATCATGTTTGTCATCATGCCTCGACTTGTCAGAATGCAGAACCGATCGTGAACTGGAAGCGCTCAGTCTCGTCCGGATAGCGCACCGCATCACCGCGGAAGTCGTTCAGCGGGAAGGCGTAGCTGAACCGGAACACGCCCAGCGGCGCCAGCCACTGCACCGCAAAGCCGGCGGATTGCTTCAATTCATTGTAATCGAACTCGTAGTCCACCGGCGTGACCCGGTCCCGGCCGACGAAATCGACGCCGGCACCCTGTGAAAACACGTTGCCGACGTCGAAGAACAGGCTCATGCGCGTGCTCGCCCGCCACTTTTGCGGCACCGGGAACAGCAGCTCGGCACGGCCGATCACTTTCATGTTGCCGCCGTAGGGATTCCCGAATCCGTCCTTCGGGCCGAGCCGGCTTTCCGAGAAGCCGCGAATCGAGTCCGCGCCGCCCGCGAAAAACTGCCGGTAGGGCGGCAATGAGGTCGTGTCGTTGCCTAGCGCGTCGCCGAAGCCGAGTTCCGCGCCGAGCGCGATCGTCCACTGGCGCCAGACCGGGAACAGCTGCAGGTACTCGTAGTTGAAAACGTAGTAGTTGACCTCACTGCCCGGCGCGGTCGCCGATAGCGAAAGCGAATGACGCATGCCACGATCCGCGAAAATCGCCCGGTTGCGTGAGTCGAAGAACCAGCCGGTTACCAGCTCGAAGGTATTGAACTTCGACCCGTACAGGGTCGTCGTGAAGATGTCCGGGTCGCCACCGCCTGGATCGGGGATTTCCGTCTCGATCACCCGCGTGTACGGGTTGCCATTGTTCCTCACCCAGGTCACCGCTTCCGGCGCGCTGCTCTGTGGATTGACGATCAGGTCCGATTGCTGCGCGACCAGCCCGAAGCGCAGCCCCTGAAATTCAGTGATCGGGTAGCCGAACTCCAGCGACGTGGAAATGGTCGTCGTCGAGAAATCCGACGCCGCGGAAACGTACTGGGTGATGTCACGGAATTGCACGCCGACCGTGCGCGACACGCCGTCAACCGTGGTGTACGGATCCATGTGCGAAATGCTGTAGGACTGCGAGTACTGGCCTGCCAGCATCTCGACTGCGAGGCGCTCTCCGGAACCCATGAAGTTCGAGTGCACGAAGCTGCCGTTCAGGATGACCGACTGTGCCTCGGAATAGCCAAGGCCGCCGCTGAACTGTCCGGGCAGGCCTTCCTTGATGTCGAAATCGACGTCGACGAGATCCGGCGTGCCAGGAACCGGCGTGGACTCGAACTCGACCTTCTCGATGTACGGCAGTCGTTGCAGGCGTTCCTTCGACCGTTCCAGCAACGCGTTCGACAGGTACGAGCCCTCCATCTGGCGCAACTCGCGCCGCAGGACCTCGTCGTCGATGGCACTGGTGTTGATGAAGTTGATCCGGCGTACATAGGCCCGGCTGCCCGGGTCGACGAAAAACGTCAGGTTGACCGTCTTTCGTTCCTCGTCAGCCTGTGGCACCGGGTCGATTTTCGCGAACGCGTAGCCCTCCACTCCCAGGCGATACGCAAGCAGTTCCTGGGTCTGCGTGATCAGCTTGCGTGAATACGTCTGCCCGGGCTGCACCACCAGCAGCCGCTTCAGTTCTTCCTCGGGGACTTTCATCGAGCCGGCCAGACCCACCTCGCCGACCTTGTAAACCTCGCCCTCGCGGATGTTGACCGTGATGAAGATGTCGTCCTTCTCCGGCGCAATGGCGACCTGCGTTGACTCGATATCGAAGTTGGCGTAGCCGCGGTCCTGGTACCAGGACGTGAGCGTCTCGAGGTCGCCCTGCAGGGATTCGCGCGAGTAGCGGTCGTCCTGCTTGTACCAGGAGAGCCAGCCCGGCGTGCGCAGCTTGAATTCCTCGAGCAGCGTTTCATCGTCGTAAACCGCGTTGCCGACCACGTTGATCTGGCGAATGCGCGCGCGCTTGCCTTCACGGACCTCGATCTTGACCTTGACCTTGTTGCCCGACACCTCTTCGACCTTCGAGTCGATGCGGACTGCGTACTTGCCGCGGCTGAAGTACTGGTCGGTCAGGTAGCTCTGGACTTCCTCCAGCACCGAGCGATCGAAGGTCTTGCCGGACGCCAGGCCCACCGTGCGCAGCGATTTCTGCAGGTCCTCGGTCTTGATGTCCTTGTTGCCCGTGATCTCGAAGCTCTCGATCGACGGCCGCTCGGACACTGCGACGACCAGCGTCGCGCCATCGCGGCGCAATTCGATGTCGCGAAAGAAGCCGGTGGCGAACAGCGCCCGGATTGCCTCCTGGACGTGCCGCTGGTCCAGCCGGTCGCCGATATTGACCGGCAGGTAGTTGTAGACGGTGCCTTCCGAGATGCGCTGCAGGCCCTCGACGCGGATGTCGCCGACGACGAATTCCTCGCCGACGCCTTGCGCCATCGCTGCGGGGGCATAGGCCAATAGGATGCTGCTGACGAGCCTGCGTAGCATGTGCCGGTTGGTCCCTTGCGCCGTCAGCCGAGCAGCCGCGTGATGTCGTTGTAGAACGCCACGCCCATCAAAGCGACCAGCATTGCGATGCCAAGTTTCTGGCCGAGCAGCTGCGCCTGCAGCGGCAGCGGGCCGCCCCTGGCGATCTCGATAAGCTGAAAAACGACCTGGCCGCCGTCCAGAACCGGCACCGGCAGCAGATTCAGCACCGCGAGCGAGATCGAAACCAGCGCCAGGAAACCGAGGTAGTAGTTGAACCCCTCGGTCGCCGTCAGTCCGGCATATTGGGCGATGTTGATCGGCCCGGAGATGTTCTTCGTCGAAACGTCACCCGTCACCATGCGCCACAGGAATCGCAGTGTCAGCGCGCTCTTGTCCCAGGTTTCACGCACTGCCGGTCCGACGGCTGCGAACGGACCGTAACGTTCGACCGAGCGCATCCAGTCCGGGAAACCGCCTCCGGCGCCTGCTGACGTGCCAAGGCCGATGCGTCCGATACTCTTGCCCTCCTCGACGACCGTCTTGGGCACCAGCGTGAACGCCAGCCTGGCTCCGCCGCGCAACGCAACGAGCTGCGTGGACAGTCCCGGACGCGCACGGATCGCGGCCACAAAGTCGGCGAAATCATCCACCGGCTGGCCATCCACTTCGACGATCTTGTCGCCGATGCGCAGGCCGGCAAGCTCCGCGGGCTCGCCTTGGGTCAGCTCACCGATCACGACCGGCCGTGGCGGCACCCAGAACGAGAGGCCCAGTCCGTACAGCAGGGTCCCGGGCTCGGTCAGCGCCAGGCGCTCCGTGGCCGGCACGATGATCTCGAGTTGCCTTTGGCTGCCGTCGCGACCGCGAACCGTCAGCGGCACGCGGCCACCCTCGACGACCTGTTCCAGGATGCCGAGCACGGCAGCCTGACGGGTGCCGGTCGCACGGCCGGCGACGCGCAGCAGTTCGTCGTCGGGGCGCAGGTCGGCAGCCGCCGCATGCGAGCCCTCGGCCACCTGCCCGATCACCGGCTTGAGCCCCGGGATTCCGTACATGAACAGGACCCAATAGGCGACGATTGCAAACAGGAAATTCGCGCTGGGCCCGGCCAGCAGCACCGCGATCCGCGCCAGTGGCGGCCGGCGGTTGAACGCCCGGTGCTCCTCGCCGGGCGGCAGCGGCCCTTCGCGTTCGTCGAGCAGGCGCACGTAGCCGCCCAGCGGAATCGCCGACAGCACGTACTCGATCCGGTCGGGATCGCGCCCAATGCGGCGCAGCAGGGGCTTGCCGAAACCGAGGGAAAACCGGACGACCTTGAATCCCAGCCGGCGCGCGACCCAGTAATGGCCGAATTCATGCACCGAGACGAGTACGCCGATCGCGACGATGAATGCCGCGAGCGAGGTGAGGATTTCGAAGGTCATACGCCAGCCGCCTGGCGCATGAACAGCGCGGCGCCAGCCTTTTCGCGCGCCCAGGCATCGGCCGCCAGCGCATCGGCCAGGGTCCGGACCGGCGCTACAGGATGCTGCTGCAACACGTGTTCAATGACCGCCGATATGTCGGCAAAGTTCAGCCTCCGCTCGAGAAACGCCGCCACTGCCACCTCGTTTGCGGCATTGAGAACCGCCGGCGCCGTGCCACCGGCACGGGCCGCCTGCGCGGCCAGCCCCAGGCACGGAAATCGTTCCAGATCAGGGGCTTCGAATGACAATTGGGCAACCCGCACGAGGTCCAGCGATTGTACACCGGAAGCGATCCGGTCCGGCCAGCCCAGGGCATGGGCGATGGGCACGCGCATATCGGGATGGCTCATCTGGGCCAGCACCGAGCCGTCTTCGTACTCGACCAGGGAGTGAACGATGCTCTGCGGATGAATGACGACCTGCACACGATCCGGGCCGACTGCGAACAGGTGGCAGGCCTCGATCAGTTCCAGGCCCTTGTTCATCAGTGTCGCGGAATCGACCGAAATCTTCGGGCCCATGCGCCAGGTCGGATGCGCGACAGCCTGCTCAGGCGTCACGCTCGCCAGGTCTTCCCGCCGCGTCTTCAGGAACGGACCGCCCGATGCGGTCAGCACGATGCGGGACACACCGGACGGCGGGCCATCTAGCCTGCCGGCGGCCGGGAGGCACTGGAACACGGCATTGTGCTCGCTGTCGATCGGCAGGATCCGCGCGCCGGATGCGCGCGCCGCATCGATCAGGAGCGTCCCTGCCAATACCAGTGCTTCCTTGTTGGCGAGCAGAAGCTGCTTGCCCGCCGCGGCCGCCGCAAGGGTCGGGGCCAGGCCCGCAGCACCAACGATCGCGGCCATCACGAGCTCCGCTTCCGGCAGCGTCGCAATCGTCACCAGTGCGTCCGGCCCGGCCAGCACGCGGGTATCGACGTGCGCGGCGGCCAGGCGTTGCTGCAGCCGGCCGGCTGCGGCCGGATCCAGCATTGCGGCAGAGGGCGGCCGGTGCTTCAGGCACTGTCGATAGAGCACTTCATCGTTTGATCGGGCTGCGAGACCGACGATCCGGAATCGCCCGGGGTGGCGCGCCGCGACGTCGAGGGTGCTCTCCCCGATCGAGCCGGTCGATCCCAGGATGACCAGGCCCTTCACCTGGCGAGCCCCAGCCAGAAGAAGCCAAGGGCCAGCAGCGGCACCGCCGCGGTCAGGCTGTCAATGCGATCGAGCATGCCGCCGTGGCCCGGCAGCAGGCTTCCGCTGTCCTTCATGCCGCGCTGGCGCTTTAACATGCTCTCCAGAAGATCGCCCACGACCGACAGCAGCACTGCGGCGATGCACAGGCCCAGGAATCCCGACGGCGGCAGGCGGAACCAGGCCGCGCCGGCCAGCGCCACCAGCGACCCTGCGAACAGCCCGCCCAGGACACCCTCCCAGGTCTTGTTGGGGCTCACGATGGGCGCCAGGCGCAGCCGCCCGAAATGCCGGCCGGCAAAATACGCCCCGATGTCGGCCGCCCAGATCAACACCAGCACGAATACGACCATTTCTGCGCCCTGGCCGGCCTGCAGGTACAGGCGGGTGAGCGCGAGCCACATCGGCGCGAGCGCCCAGGCGCCGGCGATTGCCGCGAGCCCGCGGTGCCTGCGCCCGGGTGCAAACGCAATCCAGCCGTACAGCGGGATCCAGCCAAGCAGGATTATGGACAGCGCGCACTCGAAGCGCGCGGCTTCCACCGTGCCGAACCACAGCGCAGCCATTACCAGGGCGCAGCCGCCGATGTAAGCCAGGCGCGCCACGGGGCCTTCGAGGCCAGCCAGCGCTGCCCATTCCCATGCCCCCGCGAGGACCATTGCTGCGAGCGCCAGCACGGCCAGGGTGGGCGGCAAGCCCAGCAGCACGAGCGCCAGCACCGCCACGAGTCCGATCGCCGTCAGGATCCGTTGCGGCAGCATCATTCGCTCCGCAACTGGGCCGCCGTGCGGCCGAAGCGGCGTTGGCGGTGCGCGAAATCCCCGAGCGCCACGTCGTAACTCGATTCGTCGAAGTCCGGCCACAGCGTGTCGGTAAACCACAATTCCGTGTAGGCGAGGTCCCACAGCAGGAAATTGCTGATGCGTCTTTCGCCGCCGGTGCGGATGAAGAGATCCGGCTCTTCGCGTCCCGCGGTCGCCAGGCGCGCGGCCAGCGCGGCTTCGTCGAGCGCCCCCGGCGGGAGTGTCCCTGCCACAGCCTCACGCGCCAGCTGGCGTGCAGCCTGCGTGAGGTCCCAGCGACCGCCATACGCAACCGCGACCACCAGGTCCAGGCGATCGCGGCTGGCGGTCCGCATTTCCGCTGCCGACATCCGCTCGACCAGCGCCGGAGCAAGTCGCGAACGATCGCCAATGAACCGCAGCCGGACACCATTCGCGTCCAGTTCTGCGACCTCCTTGTCGAGCGATTCGAGGAACAGCTGCATCAGGACGCCGACTTCCTCGGCTGGCCGGCGCCAGTTCTCGCTCGAAAAAGCAAACAGCGTCAGCGCCGCCACGCCGCGGCGCATCGAATGCTCGATCGTGGACCGCACGGCACGGGCACCGGCACGATGCCCTGCGGCGCGTGGCAAAGAGCGTTGCTCGGCCCAACGGCCATTGCCGTCCATGATGACGGCGACATGGCGCGGCACCGGGCCCGCGCTGGCCTGGTCAATGGCGGAACCCGGCATCTCAGACCTGCAGCAGTTCTTTTTCTTTTTCGGCAAGCACGGCATCGATCTCGTGCACGTGCCGATTGGTCAGCTTCTGGATCTCGTCCTGGGAGCGCCGGTCGTCATCCTCCGAAATCAGCTTCTCCTTCAGCATGTCCTTCAGCTCGGTCATCAGGTCGCGCCGCACGGCGCGCACCGCCACTCGCGCGTTCTCGGCCTCGTGGCGTGCGACCTTGGTCAGTTCGCGCCGGCGTTCCTCCGTCATCGGCGGCAGCGGCAGCCGGATTACCTGCCCGGCCGTGTTGGGCGTCAGTCCGAGGTCGGACTTCTGGATCGCTTTTTCGACCGCGTGCACCGCCGACTTGTCCCAGGGCGTGACCGCGAGCGTCCGCGAATCCTCGACGGTGACGTTGGCGACCTGGTTCAGCGGCACCTCGGTGCCGTAGTACTCGACCTTGATGCCTTCGAGCAGGCCGGTGTTGGCGCGGCCGGTGCGCATCTTCCGGTAGTGATCCCGCAATGTCGCGACGCACCTGGACATGCGCTGGGTCGCATCGCGATTCATCTCTTCGAGCATGACGGTGTCCTCGCTAAAGCCGGCTACAGCCCGTTCGCCACCAGCGTGCCGACGTCCTCGCCATCGATGATCCGCATCAAGTCGCCCTCGTTCATCAGGTTGAAGACCCGAAGCGCCAGGCCATTGTCGCGGCACATGACAATCGCCGTCGCGTCCATGACGCCGAGGCGATCATCCAGCACCTTGTCGAAGGAGAGCGTCCGGTAGCGTTGGGCGCGTGGATTGCGCACCGGGTCGTCATCATAGATTCCATTGACCTTGGTCGCCTTCAGCAGCACGTCGGCGCCGATCTCGATCGCCCGCAGCGACGCTGCCGTATCGGTCGTGAAGAAGGGATTCCCGGTCCCCGCCGCAAATATGACGCAGCGGCCCTTCTCGAGGTGCCGCACCGCGCGGCGCCGGATGTAGTCCTCGCAGACTTCCTGCACGCGCAGTGCCGACATCACGCGGGCCCAGATGCCCAGCGACTCCAGGGCATCCTGCAGCGCCAGGCCATTCATGACCGTTGCCAGCATGCCCATGTGGTCGGCTGTCACGCGGTCCATGCCGGCCCGGGAGAGCCCGGCGCCGCGGAAGATGTTGCCACCGCCGATGACCACGGCGACCTGCACCCCACGCGCCATGACGTCGCGGATTTCGCCGGCGACCCGCTTCAGGACGGCGGGATCGATGCCATAGTCCTCCGCGCCGAGCAATGCCTCGCCGCTGACTTTCAGCAGTATGCGATTCAGCGGCTTCCGGGACTGCGTTTCCGCCATGCCCTTTCCCCTAAGCGTCGGCCCTCCGCCGCCTTGACCTGCGCCATGACCTCCTCCGCGAAATTCTCCTGCTTCCTCTCGATGCCCTCGCCGACCTCGTAGCGCAGGAAGCCGGTCACCGTGGCCCCGGCGGATTCCAGCAGCTTGCCCACGGTGGTATCCGGGTCCTTCACGAAGGGCTGGCCGGTCAGGCAGATCTCGCCCAGGTACTTGCGCAGCCGCCCCTCCACCATCTTGTCGACGATGGCGGCGGGTTTCCCCACGGTCGCCGCCTGCGCGGCGAGGATTTCGCGTTCCTTCGCAAGAATCGACTCGGGAACGTCGGCGGGCTCAATGTATTGCGGGTTGGCGGCGGCGACGTGCATCGCAAGGTCCCTGGCCAGCACGTCGTTGCCGCCCTGCAGGCCGACCAGCGTGCCGATGCGGATGCCATGCACGTAGCTTCCGACCAGGGTCGACGCGTCCAGGTGGCCGAGGCGGCGGATCGTGATGTTTTCCCCGATCCGTGCAATGAGGTTGCGCCGGGTCTCCTCTACGGACGCGCCGCCGGGTAATGGAAGCATCGCCACGCCGTGTATCGTTGCGGCCGACGCCTGCAACGCCGCCTGCGCGACTGCGGACGCAAAGGACTGAAATTCCAGCTGACGCGCGACGAAGTCGGTTTCGCAGTTGACTTCAACCAGGACCGCCGACCGTCCGTTCGCACTCGTCGCCACCACCACGGCGCCTTCCGCCGCAATGCGGGCCGCTTTCTTGTCGGCCTTGGCCAGACCCGCCTTGCGCATGATCTCGGCGGCGGCATCCAGGTCACCGCTGGTCTCGACCAGCGCCCTCTTGCACTCCATCATGCCGGCGCCGGTGCGCTCGCGCAGCGTCTTGACCAGATCGGCGGTGATCGTCATCGCTCGCTCCCCTCGGGTGCCGCCGTCAATCCCCGTTCTTCCCGGAGGTCTTCCGTCCGCCCGGGCGGCGGCGCACGGCAGGCTTCGCGCGTGCTTCGTCCGGCACCTGTCCGACGATCGCTTCATCGACCACCGCCTCGTCGACGACCACTTCGTCAGCGGCCACCCCCTCGGCGGGCGCTTCCTCGACGACCGCATCGGCCGAAGCCGCGGCATCGGGGCTGGCGGCCGGCGTGGGAGCGGCGGCGACGGCTGCCGTGCGTACCCGCATGGGCACCTTGCGCCGCACGCTTGCCGTCTTGCGCGAGGCGCGAGCCGCGGATTTCTTGCGCGGCTGGCCTTCTTCGTCCAGCTCAACGAACTCGTCCTCTCCGGCCGGCACGACCGGTACCGATGACTTGCCGTCGAGCACGGCATCGGCGACGCCCGCGGTGTACAGCTGGATCGCCTTCATCGCGTCATCATTGCCCGGAACGACGTAATCGATGCCATCCGGCGAACAATTGCTGTCCACGATCGCGACGACCGGGATTCCAAGTTTCTTCGCTTCGTGGACTGCGATCTCTTCATGCCCGACGTCGACGACGAACAGTGCATCCGGCAGCGCGTTCATGTCCTTGATGCCGCCCAGGCTGCGTGTCAGCTTGTCCATCTCCCGCCGGAGCGTCTGCGCTTCCTTCTTGTTGCGCCGCTCCAGCGCGCCGGAGTCGCGCAACTCCTCGAGCTCCTGCAGGCGCTTGATCGACTGCCGGATCGTCTTGAAATTGGTCAACATGCCGCCCAGCCAGCGCTGGTTGACGTAGGGCATGCCGCAGCGGATCGCCTCGGCCTGGACCGCGTCGCGGGCGCTGCGCTTGGTGCCCACCAGCAGCACCTTGCCACCGTCGCCGACCACGCCCTTGATGAAGGCAGCCGCCGCGTTGAAGAGGGGCAAGGTCTTTTCCAGGTTGATGATGTGGATCTTGTTACGCTCGCCGAAGATGAATGGAGACATCTTCGGGTTCCAGAAGCGGGTTTGGTGGCCGAAATGCACACCCGCTTCCAGCATCTGGCGCATGGACACGCTGGCCATGTTCACTCCTTTTCGGGTTAGCCCTCCGCGCACCCGCATGCGGCAACCGGACCCGAAGGCCTGGCACCCCGCCGCACGTGACGATGCGCGTGTGGATTTGGTTGAGAAAAAACGCCGCGCTTTATACCATCTTTGTCCCGTCGAAACAACGTGATAGGCGCTCCCAGCGGGGCGTCCGGACCCCAGAACACATGCTGATGGCGCGTCAGGCCCAGGTTTCCCTCAAGTCGCCGGCTGAACAACGGGCGATGCAGGTCGCCGGTCGCCTGGCCGCTGACGTGCTGGACATGATCGGACCCCGGGTGGTTGCGGGCGTCACGACCGGGGAACTGGACGGGATCTGTCACGAATACATCACCAAGGAGCAGCACGCGGTCCCCGCCCCCTTGAATTACAAGGGATTTCCGAAGTCCATCTGTACCTCCGTCAACCACGTCGTTTGCCATGGCATACCGGGCGACCGGCAGCTGCGCTCGGGCGATATCGTCAACGTGGACGTCACGGTCATCAAGGACGGCTTCCATGGCGACACCAGCCGCATGTTCCTGGTCGGCGACTGCTCCGTGCAGGCGAAGCGCCTGTGCAGTGTCGGTTTCGATGCCATGTGGCGCGGCATCCGGGTCGTGGCCCCCGGACGGCAACTCGGCGACCTCGGCCACGCGATCCAGCAATATGTCGAGTCCCAGGGCTACTCCGTGGTCCGCGAGTACTGCGGCCATGGCATCGGCCGCGTGTTCCACGAGGACCCGCAGGTCCTGCATTACGGTGAGCCGGGCACCGGTCTCGTGCTGGAACCGGGCATGACCTTCACGGTCGAGCCCATGATCAACGCCGGCCGTCGGCACGTGAAGCTCCTCGCCGACGGCTGGACCGTCGTCACCAAGGACCACTCGCTGTCCGCCCAATGGGAGCACACGGTCCTGGTGACATCGGATGGCTTCGAGGTCCTCACACTCGGCGTTGCCGACCGCGCGCAGGGCTAAGCAATGCGCGCAGGACTCACCGAGGCGAGCGAGGGACCCGTTCCCGTCGCGGCACCTGCGGCGCGCCCCTGGGCTTATCTCGACACGCTGAAGTCCAGGCTTTCCCCGACCGCGGATCCGATCCGCGATTTCCGCGCAGTGCTCGAGCAAGGCGACCGCGAGCTCGCGCATCGATTCCATGCCGACGAACCGGTCGCAGCGCTGGTACGCGATCGCGCCCTGCTGGTCGACAGCCTCCTCCTCCGCGCCTGGGAAATGCACGCCGGGGACGCTGCCGATGTCCTCGCGCTGGTTGCGGTCGGCGGCTACGGCCGTGGCGAACTGCTGCCCTGCTCCGACATCGACGTCATGGTGCTTCTGCCGCAGGGCGAGCAACCGGGCTGGACCGGCGCCCTCGAGCGATTCCTGACCTTCCTCTGGGACATCGGCCTCGAAGTCGGGCACAGCGTCCGCACGGTCGATGATTGCCAGCGTGAGGCGCTCGCCGACATCGGCGTCGCGACGACCCTGATCGAGGCGCGCCTCCTCGCCGGGCCCGAACCGCTCTTCGGCGCGATGCGCCGGGCACTCGCCGCTGACCGGCTGTGGTCCCCGCGGGATTTCTTCGACGCCAAGGTCCGCGAACAGGCGGAACGCCATCACCGCTACCACGATACCGCTTACAACCTGGAGCCCAACGTCAAGCAAAGCCCCGGCGGCCTGCGCGACCTGCAGACGATCGGCTGGGTCGCCAAGCGCTATTTCGGCGCCGATACGCTGCAGGAGCTTGCGGCCCACGGCTTCCTGACGACCCGCGAACTCGCCCAGCTCGAGGCTGCGCAGTCCTGGCTGTGGCGGATCCGGTTCGCGCTGCACCTGGTCACACAGCGCCGCGAGGACCGGCTGCTGTTCGATCACCAGATCCGCCTCGCGCGGATGTTCGGCTACGAAGATGCGACCTACACGCTTGCGGTCGAGCAGTTCATGCAGCGTTACTACCGGACCGCGATGTTCGTGAGCTGGCTGAACGAACTCCTGCTGCAACATTTCCGCGAAGAGATCCTGGCTGATCGCGACGCACCGGTCATTCCGCTGTCGCGGCAATTCCAGGAGCGCGACGAGTACCTGGAGGTGACCGGCCAGGAGGTGTTCGTCAGGAATCCGGAGGCGTTGCTCGAGCTGTTCCTGGTGCTGCAGCAGAACCCACGCCTCAAGGGCGTGCGCGCGAACACCATCCGCCTCGTCACGCAGAGCCTGTGGCTGGTGGACGAGGAGTTCCGCCAGAACCCGCGCAATCACCGGCTGTTTCTCGAGATCCTCAAGACTCCGGCGGGCGTGACCCACGAATTGCGGCGCATGAACCTGTACGGCGTGCTCGGCCGCTACATCCCCGCCTTCGGACGCATCGTCGGCCGCATGCAGTACGACCTGTTCCACGCCTACACGGTCGACGCACACACCCTGTTCGTCGTCAGCAACCTGCGTCGCTTCGCGTTGGAGCGCTACGACCACGAGTTTCCGAAGCTCGCGCAGATCTTCCGGTCCCTGCCAAAGCCGGAACTGGCCTACCTGGCCGCGGTCTTCCACGACATCGCCAAGGGTCGCGGCGGAGACCACTCGGAGCTCGGCGCGGTGGATGCCGAAGCTTTCTGCCTCGAACAGGGCCTGTCGCGTTACGACGCGCGCCTGGTGGCCTGGCTGGTGCGCCATCACCTCCTGCTGTCGGTCACTTCGCAAAAGCAGGACATCGACGACCCGCAGGTCGTCAATGCATTCGCGCGCGAGGTCGGCGACCAGACCCGGCTCGATTACCTCTACGCGCTGACCGTGGCCGACGTGCGCGGCACGAATCCCAAGTTGTGGAATTCATGGAAGGCCACGCTGTTTGACGAATTCTACGAACGCGTCAAGCAGGCTCTGCGGCGCGGACTCGAGAATCCGATCGACCGCGAACAACTGCTGGCCGAGACCCGGGCCCAGGCGCGGGAGCGGCTCGAAGCTGCGGGAATTGGCACGGGGTCCATCGATGGTGTCTGGTCAGCCCTGACTGATACCTACTTCCTGCGGCACTCCGCAGCGGAAATCGCCTGGCATACGGAACGACTCGCGGCGCGCGATCCTGCCGATACCGGCCCCCTGGTCGCCGTCGCCGCGGATCCGGGGCGCGGCGGCGCCACCGTCGTGCTGGTTCACACCCGCGGTCGCCGCCACAGCTTCGCCCGTGCGACTGCCGCGCTCGACCAGATGGGACTCAGCATCCAGGATGCCCGCATCACGCCCACGACTGATGGCGCGAGCCTGGACAGCTATCTCGTGCTCGAGGACACGGGCATGCCGATCACCGACCGCCAACGCATGAGCGGCATCGAGCGGCTCCTGACCCAGGCGCTGTCGGAACGGAACGCGGCGACACCACCCGTGACACGACGGATACCGCGGCAGGTCCGCGTGTTCGCGACTCCGACCCAGGTGACGTTCAGCGATGATTCCGCGAATGCGCGTACCATCCTCGAGGTCGTCGCCGCGGACCGGCCAGGCCTGCTGTCCGAGATCGGCAAGGTGCTGTGGGACCAGCGTGTCGAACTGCACGGTGCCAAGATCATGACCGTTGGCGAACGCGCGGAGGACGTCTTTTACGTAACCGATGAATCGACCCGTCCGCTGGACGAGGCCCGCCGCGCCACGCTCGCCGAAGCGCTGCAGGCCGCACTCGGCGCGCGCGACGCCGCAGCATGAGCACTGCCCAGCCCATGCAAAGGCTCCGCGAACTGGTCGAGCAGGGCTTCGAGCGGCGCGCGACGTATACCCCGCAGAACGCACCGCGCGAACTGCTCGAAGCACTCGACCGGTGCCTCGGCATGCTGGGCAGCGGCGAGGCTCGCGTTGCAGAGCCGACCGACGCCGGCTGGCGTGTCAACGAATGGCTCCGGAAAGCGGTGCTGCTTCATTTTCGCACGCACGACAACGTGGTGCAGGAAGCCGGGGTGCTGCGCTTCTACGACAAGCTGGCCCTCAAGTACGCCCGCTACGACGCCGCACGATTTCGCGCCGACGGAGCCCGCGTGGTGCCAGGCGCAATCGTGCGCGTGGGCGCGCATGTCGCCGCCGACGCGGTCCTGATGCCCTGCTTCGTCAATGTCGGGGCCTATGTCGGGGCCGGCACGATGGTCGATACCTGGGCGACCGTGGGCTCCTGCGCCCAGATCGGCCGCAACGTGCACCTGTCCGGAGGCGTCGGCATCGGTGGGGTGCTGGAGCCGCCGCAGGCACAACCCACGATCATCGAGGACGACTGCTTCATCGGCGCGCGCTCCGAGGTCGTCGAGGGCGTCATCGTCGAGCGTGGATCGGTCCTCTCAATGGGGGTGTTCATCGGCGCGAGCACCCGCATTTACGATCGCGAGACACGCACGGTTTCATATGGACGCATTCCCCCAGGCGCGGTCGTCGTGCCCGGCAGCCTGCCCGCGACCGACGGCACTCACTCCCTCTATTGCGCCGTCATCGTCAAGCGCGTCGATGCGCAAACCCGCGCGAAGACGTCGATCAACGACTTGCTGCGCACTTAACCCCCCAGTCCCCTGGCAATGCGGGTGGCTTCTTCCACAGCGCGGGCGAGGACCGAGCGAATCTTGCCGTCCTCCAGTATCAGCAGGGCACCAATTGTGCATCCCGCAGGCGTCGTAACGTCTTCGCGCAAACGCGCCGGATGACGACCGGTCTGTCGGACCATCTCGGCGGCACCGCGGGCGACTTGCACGACCAGTTCCATGGCGATGTCGCGTGGCAGGCCCACGCGGACACCACCGTCGGCCAGGGCTTCCATCACAAGATACAGGTACGCAGGACCGCTGCCACTCAATCCGGTGACCGCATCAAAGAGAGTTTCCTGCAATTCCACGCAACGACCGACCGACTCAAAGATCGCGCGTGCGCGCCTGACGTGCTCGACACTCGCACGTGCTCCGCCACAAATCGCCGTGATCCCTTCGCGGACCACACACGGCGTATTTGGCATCGCGCGCACCACCGCGACATCGGCCAGGACTTTTTCGAGCGTCGCAAGCGCCACGCCCGAAGCGGTGGAGATCACCAGCGCCCTGGATGGCAATCCCAACTCACGCAATTCGCGCGCGACGGCGACCACATCCTTGGGTTTCACGCAAAGGAGAATCGTCTCCGCCTTTGCGATCGACGCACGCGCCTTGCGCAAGCCCGCATAGACGGTAACTCCCGCATCCTTTGCCGCATGCTCCGCGCTCGCGCCCGAACGCGTGACCGCCCAAATTCCCGAGCGCGAAACGGCTCCGGAGCTGAGCATCCCCTGGATCAGCGCCCGACCCACAACTCCCGCTCCGATCACGCCGATCGCGCTGTCTGCTCGTCTGCTCATTTTGGCTCCAATAACTGATGTTTGAAGGCGCGTGCCTCAGGCCCGACGTAGTCAGCCACCACCTGCCCGCTCCCGCGCAGCACGTACTTGTAAATCATTAGCCCCTCCAGACCCACCGGTCCTCGCGCGTGGGTCTTGGCCGTACTCACGCCCACTTCTGCACCCAGACCGTAGCGAAAGCCATCGGCAAAACGTGTCGATGCATTCCACATCACACTCGCGCTATCCACCGCCGCTAAAAATCTCTCCGCCGCCGCGTTATCGCGTGTGAGAATTCCGTCCGTGTGCCGCGATCCAAAGCGATGGATGTGTTCGACCGCCTCATCCAAGTCGCCTACGACTTTCACGGCGACAATCGGGGCTCCGTACTCGGTCACCCAGTCCGCTGCGGTCGCCGGACGAGTCGACGGCGCCAACTTGTAAGTCTCCAGACACCCGCGCACCTCGATACCCGCCGCACGCGCGCTTTCCACAAACTGTGGGATCCACGTGGCGCTCAGCGCGCGATCGACAAGGATTTTTTCGACGGCGTTACAGGCGGCTGGATACTGAACCTTGGCGTCAATCGCGATCTTGATCGCCTCATTGAAGTCGGCACGCGAGTGAACGTACAAATGGCAAATTCCATCCGCGTGTCCGAGCACTGGGATCCGCGTCGACTGTTGAATCGCCCGCACCAGATCCGCACTCCCGCGCGGGATCACCAGGTCAATCCACTCAGGATGAGCCAGCAGGGCACGAAAATCCTCACGCGTCTCCACCAACTGCGCCCAGCCTACGGGCAATCCCGCCGCAGCGACGAGACGATCAGCGAGCCCGATCAGCGCGCGATTAGAGTGGCGGGCCTCGGAGCCGCCCTTCAAGACCAGGGCATTGCCCGAGCGCAGCGCCAGCATCAGTAATTGCGGAATTACGTCCGGTCGCGATTCAAACACAATTGCGAGGACACCAATGGGGACGGCGATTTTGGAAAGCACCAACCCGTCATCCAATTCTCGGCGCTCCAATTCCCGCGACACAGGATCTGCTTCGGCAGCGAGCTGGCGAGCGCCCAACGCCAGATCGCGCAGTTTCGGTCCGTCGAGCTCAAGACGATCGTAAAGCGGAGCCTCGATCTGCCCGCGCTGCTCATCCAGATCGCGAGCATTGGCGGCCAGAAGCGGATCGGCCTCGTTTTCAAGCCAATCTGCAAGGAGCCCGAGTGCACGCGTCCGCGTCATCGTCGGGAGAGTCGGCAAAATCCGCGATGCCGCCTTTGCTACTTGGAGCATCCCCTCGATCGTCACATCCCCTCCATCACCACGAGTTGATCGCGATGGATCACCTCGCCGCGAGCGCCACGGCCCAGCGCCTGGGCCGCCTCCCGCGACTTCATCCCGCGTACCCGCAAGATACTTTCGGAGGAAAGCGGCGTGACGCCGCGGGCAATCTCGCGCCCCTCTTCATCCTGAATGCTCACGACGGAGTCCGCTGCAAAACGCCCTTTCACTCCCGTCACTCCGCTCGGCAAGAGACTCGCGTCCCGCGAGCGGATCGCCTCCGACGCTCCCGCATTGACCAAGATCACGCCACCCACACCCGACAGGTCACTGATCCAGCGCTTACGACTCGAGGCGACTCGCGCGCGCGCGCGCACCCAGGTCCCAAGCTCTGAAAGGACGTCCATCCCCTCCGTGCCGATCCGGCGCAGGCCCGCCACGACACGTGGATCCAACGCCGATGCCACCAGTGTATCCACACCACTGACGGCCGCGACTCGCGCGGCGGCGATCTTGCTCGCCATCCCGCCACGACCTGCCCTGGAATTGCCGCGAGCGACGATGTCCCCCAGTTGTGCGAGATCATCAATCCGCGGAATGCGACGAGCCTCACGATTCTTTGCGGGATTGTCCGTGTAAATGCCATCCACGTCCGTCAACATCACCAGTAGATCGGCGCCAAGCTTGGCAGCCACAAGCGCCGCAAGCCGATCGTTGTCGCTAAAACTCTTGGTGCCCGCCTCGGGCTCCAGCTCCGCCGCGGAGACGACGTCGTTTTCGTTAATGATCGGAAATGCCCCCATCTCCAGGAGCGTATCCAGGGTCTCGCGCAAATGCACAAATCGCGCGCGTTCGCTAAAGTCTGTAGAGGTCAACAACAGCTGCGCTGGCGCGAGGCCGGTCTTGCGCAAGATGGAGGCGTACTCGCGCATCAATAAGCTCTGTCCTACCGCTGCGCAGGCCTGCTTTTCACGGACCGAAAGCTCTCTCGAGATCTTGAGTGCGGTACGACCAAGACCGACGGCCCCGGAGCTCACCAGGATCAGGTCCTTGGCGATCCCGAGTTCTGCGAGCGCCACATAATCGCGGATCAGCACGCGCAAGCGCGCTCGCGCAAACTGGCCCCTCTTGTCAATAACCGCTTGCGTGCCCAACTTGAGCACAATGCGACGTAGCCCCCGGCCTGAGTCCTTCATGCCGTCACTGTACAATTTCTGGCCCCGGCTCACGAGGGTCGCTACAGCCGCGATTCGCGACAAACGGGAATGCGCGCCTCTGCGCTGGCCGGCCGGGCGGGACCCGCGAGCGAGCGCGTAAGTTCCGGCGGCGCGAGCGAGTGGAGTACCGCCCGTCCAGCCAAAACTCCGATCCTCTTTCCCAATGCCTAGCCGAAACGGCCCGTAATGTAGTCTTCGGTGAGCCGGTGCTTCGGGTTGGTGAAGATCATGTCGGTCGACCCCACCTCGATCAGGTCACCGAGATGGAAATAGGCCGTGCGCTGCGACACGCGCGCGGCCTGCTGCATCGAGTGCGTGACGATGCCGATGGCGTAGTTCTGCCGGAGCTCGTCGATGAGGTCCTCGATTCGCGCGGTCGCGATCGGATCGAGTGCCGAGCAAGGCTCGTCCATCAGGATCACTTCGGGGCTCACGGCGATGGTGCGCGCGATGCACAGTCGTTGCTGCTGACCGCCGGACAGCGCGGTGCCAGGCTCGTCGAGGCGATCCTTGACCTCGTCCCACAGCCCGGCGCGCTGCAGGCTGGTTTGCACGATTTCATCGAGTTCGCTCCGATCGGCCGCGAGGCCATGGATGCGCGGTCCGTACGCTACGTTTTCGTACACGGACTTCGGAAATGGATTCGGCTTCTGGAACACCATGCCGACACGCGCGCGCAGCTGCACGACATCCTGGCGCCGGTCGTAGATGTCCTGCCCATCAAGGGTGATCGTTCCCGTGACGACTGCCGACGGGATCGTGTCGTTCAATCGGTTCAGGCAACGCAGGAAGGTGCTCTTGCCGCACCCGGATGGCCCGATCATGGCGATGACTTCGTTGTGCGCGATGTCGAGGTTGACGTCGCGGATCGCGTGCTTGTCACCGTAATGCACGTTGACCTGCCGGCAACTCATGACGGGATTCGCCACGGTCACTTCACCGACGGTTCGCCGGGGCCCCGGCTCGCCGCCGCCAGCCGCGGCGGTCGCGGTCTCCAACGCCGCGCTACGGCTCTGCACTTGCGAATCGACTGCCATGCTACCCGCTCCCGAATCCATGCTGCTCACCACCGCCGTTCAAATTTCTGTCGCAGGATCACCGCCGCCGCATTCATCAGCAACAGGAAAGCCAGCAACACCATGATCGTACCGGAGGTGCGCTCGAGGAAGGCGCGTTCCGGACTATCCGCCCACAGGAACACCTGTACCGGCAGTACCGTGGCGGGATCCGTGAGGCTGCCGGGTACGTCTGCGATGAAGGCAACCATGCCGATCATCAGGAGCGGCGCCGATTCGCCGAGCGCCCGCGCCATGCCGATGATCGCGCCAGTCAGCATTCCCGGCATCGCGAGTGGCAGCACGTGATGCGCCACCACCTGAACCTGTGATGCGCCGATGCCGAGCGCCGCCTCGCGAATCGAAGGCGGCACCGCCTTGATCGCCGCGCGACTGGCAATGATGATCGTCGGCAAGGTCATCAGCGTCAGCACGAGGCCGCCAACGAGTGGCGCCGAGCGCGGCACGCCGAAGAACTTGATGAATACGGCGAGCCCCAGGAGACCGAAAACAATCGACGGCACCGCTGCCAGGTTGTTGATGTTGACCTCGATCAGGTCGGTGAACCGGTTCGCCGGTGCGAACTCCTCGAGGTACACGGCGGCCGCAACGCCGATCGGAAACGACAGCAACAGCGTGACGATGAGCGTCAGGAACGATCCGACCAGGGCACCCAGCACGCCGGCCTGCTCCGGCTCGCGCGAGTCCCCCGCGGTGAAGAAGATCCTGTTGAATCGCTTCTCGACGCGCTGCTCCGTGCTCAGCTCATCGAGCCATCCGAGTTGCATGTCCGACACGACACGCTGACCCTCGGGACTTTCGCGGTCGATCTTGCCCTTGACGATCTGGTCGATGTCATCGGCGGCAAGCAGCCAGAGTTCACGTGTCTCCCCGACCAGAGCGGGTTCCGCAAGGACCATGTCACGCAGGTCAAAGGATGCTCCGTCACTGATCAAGGCATACAGCTGCCGCAAATCCGCGCGCGCCTCGACCTGCGGGAAATTCTCGCGCAGCGAGCGCTTGATCACCCCGGTGAAATCACCGGCTCGCAAGGATGCGACATCTTTTTTATCCTCTGGATCAATCAGTTCTGGATAGAACTTAATGTCTAGTCTTATATATGTCTGGACGAAGGCGGTATGGCCCGTGCTGACGATCGAGAAGAACAGGAAACCGACAAACAGGATCCCCGCCAGCGCGGCACAGAGCCCATAGGCCTGGAAGCGTCGCTCAGCGCGATAGCGGTGGCGCAGGCCCCGTTCAACGCGCTCGCGCACCCGCGCCTGTTCCTGCGCGACCAGTCCCGGATCCGGCCTATTCATACTGCTCCCGGTAACGGCGCACGACCTGCAGCGCGATGATGTTGAGGAGCAAGGTGACCAGGAACAGCACGAGTCCGAGCGCGAACGCGGCGAGTGTCTTCGGGCTGTCGAATTCCTGGTCGCCGACCAGCAGCGTCACGATCTGCACGGTGACGGTGGTGACCGCCTCGAGCGGGTTGGCGGTCAGGTTCGCCGAAAGTCCCGCCGCCATGACGACGATCATGGTCTCGCCGATCGCGCGCGATACCGCCAGCAGCACGCCACCGACGATGCCCGGCAAGGCCGCGGGCAGCACGACCTTGCGGATCGTCTCCGAGCGTGTGGCACCGAGACCATAGGAGCCGTCGCGTAGCGACTGCGGCACTGCCGTGATCATGTCATCCGCAAGCGACGACACGAACGGAATGATCATGATGCCCATCACGAAGCCGGCGGCCAATGCGCTTTCCGAGGCAACCTCGAGCCCCAGACCTTCGCCGGCCGTGCGCAGGAGCGGTGCAACCGTCAACGCGGCGAAGAAGCCATAGACCACGGTCGGGATTCCCGCCAGCACTTCCAGCACTGGCTTCGTGACGGCGCGGAATCCGCGGCTTGCATATTCGGCGAGGTAGATCGCCGAGAACAACCCCACCGGCACGGCAATTGCCATCGCGATGAACGATATCAGCAGCGTGCCAGCGAATAGCGGCACCGCGCCAAACGCGCCCGAGGAACCCACCTGGTCGGCACGGATCGACAGTTGCGGGCTCCACTGTGTGCCGAAGATGAATTCAGTGACCGGAACCAGCCGGAAGAACTGCACTGATTCGTACAGCACCGACAGGATGATGCCGATGGTCGTCAGGATCGCGATCAGCGAGCAGCCCATCAGCGCGATGCGGACGATCTGCTCGACACGATTGCGGGCGCGCATCGACGGTGAGATGCGAAGCAGCGTGATCCAGCCGCCGGCCAGTGCGACGCAAAGGGTGAGTACCGCCGCACCCGTCCGGCTGAGCGAATCGAGCTTCTGCCAGCGTTCCGCAGCCGAGGCAATTTCGGGCGCAACGGAATCCGGCGAGACATTGCCCGCGACCACATTGCGCACGTCGTTCAGCACCAGGGACAACTCGCCTGGTGTCAGTTCCTGCACCGTGCCCGGCATGGCGCGTATCACTTCGTCAGCGATGATCCGGTCGTCCAGCGCCTGCCAGCCGAGTACGACCACGAGTGCCGGCAGTCCGCACCAGATCGCTGTCAGGATGCCGTAGTAGGCGGGCAGCGAATGCAGGCGGCGCGCGCCCCGCGGACCGCCGGCCAGACGCAAGGACCGAACGCGGCCCACCTGATAAGCGAGCGCCGTCAGCAGCAGCAGTGCAAGGATCAAGGTGGGCGTTTGCATCCGGCTCCCAGCGGTATCACGATAGCGCGCGCCGCCCTGCTCGGGGCGGGCACTTCCAGTCGTTCTACGCTCCGTGTGTTACGGAATTGTTGCAGAGTGAGTCTTGCCGCGCCGGGGTGGCCCCCGTATAAAGGGCCGCGCCCGCAGTAGACACCCGCGAGGAAGCCCAACCCCGATGTCGTCCACGCTGGACCTTGCCCTGCAACTCATTTCCCGGCCGTCGGTCAGCCCGACCGACAATGGCTGCCAGGACTTGCTGATTGCGCGGCTCGCACCGCTGGGATTCACCGTGGAGCGCATGCGATTCGGCGACGTCGACAATTTCTGGGCCGTGCAGCGTGCAGGCAGCGGTCCGCTGTTCTGCTTCGCCGGACATACCGATGTCGTCCCGCCGGGCCCGCTGCAGAACTGGCGCTCGGATCCCTTCGAGCCCGTGGTGCGCGATGGCCTCCTGTTCGGACGCGGCGCCGCCGACATGAAGAGCGGCCTTGCGGCGATGGTCACGGCCACCGAAGAGTTTGTCGGCCTTCACCCGCGATTCGGCGGGGCCATTGCATTCCTGGTCACCAGCGACGAGGAAGGCCCGTCCGTGGATGGAACCCGCCGGGTCGTCGAGGTGCTGCGGGACCGCGGCGAGCGCATTGACTACTGCCTCCTGGGCGAGCCATCCAGCCAGAAAGTACTCGGCGACACGATCCGGATCGGACGGCGCGGTTCGTTGTCGGGAAAACTGACTGTCCACGGCACCCAGGGCCACGTGGCGTATCCCGGCCCGGCCGACAATCCGATTCACTGCCTCGCGCCGGCGCTCGCCGAGTTGACGGCGCGGTCCTGGGACCAGGGCAGCGAGCACTTCCAGCCGACGACCTTTCAGGTCAGCAACATTCACGCGGGAACGGGCGCGCCCAACGTGATCCCGGGCGAGTTGCTCGCACGCTTCAATCTGCGCTGGTCTTCAGCTCAGACCCTGGAACGCCTGAAGGACACGATCACGGGCATTCTCGACCGCCATGACGTCCGTTATGCGCTCGAGTGGTTTGAATCGGGCCTGCCGTTTTATTCGCCGCCGGGAATTCTCGCAATGGCAGCCGCACAGGCCATCCAGGACATCATGGGTCTGCAGCCGGAGCTATCGACGGGCGGCGGCACTTCCGACGGGCGCTTCATCGCGCCGATGGGCGCACAGGTCATCGAACTGGGTGTCGTCAACCAGACGATCCACAAGGTCGATGAGTGCTGCCGGGTCGAGGACATCGACCTGCTGCAGCGAGCTTACGTCGGAGTCCTCAGGCGCCTTTTCGCAGATTGATCCAGACGCCGCCGACGCTCGCGACCAGCGCGAAGGCGAATACCCAGGCCGGCAGCGACAGGCCGAGCAGCGTGAAGTCGACCTTTGCGCATTCACCGCCGGCCTGAAACACCTTCAGGATCACTTCGGTGAGCGGGAATATATCCAGCATGAACGCGAGGTCCGCCCCGCAGGCCGGCACCGAGCCCGGCGGCTGCATCTGGATCCAGACATGGCGGCCCGCGGTCGCAAGCGTCGCGAGCCCGGTGAGTCCGATCAACCCGGCGTAGATTGCGCCGCGCAAGGCGCCGGCCGAGTGGAATGCCGCCAGCAGGAATGCGATACCCATCGCGGCGACGGTGACGCGCTGGAAAATGCACAGGTGACAGGGCTTGAATCCGAGTACGTACTGCGAATAAAGGGCTACGCCCAGCGCGAGCAGGCAGAGAAAAGACGCGAGCCCGTTGACAAGACGCCGGGACGGCATTCTCAGCCCTGGCGCTCCAGTGCCGAGTCCCGAATCTGGCGCTCCGCATCTTCCAGCGAAAGGTGCCGTATATCCTTGCCGTGGACCATGTAGACCGTGTACTCGCAGATGTTCTTGGCGTGATCGCCGATGCGTTCCATGGCGCGGACCACCCACATGACTTCGAGCGCGCGCCGGATCGAGCGCGGATCCTCCATCATGAAGGTGATGCTCTGGCGCTGGATGGCTTCGTATTCCTCATCCACCTTGCGATCGCGGCGTGCCACCTCGAAGGCCTCGTCCGCGTCCAGGCGCGCGAATGCGTGCAGCGCATCGTGCACCATCTCGGTGACCAGCCGGCCGAGGTGCCGGATCTCGCGATAGTGATCGGCCGGCTTCTCCATCGTGGCCAGCTTGGCGGCGATGAAGCCGACCTTTTCGACTTCGTCACCGATGCGCTCGAGGTCGGTGATGGTCTTGATGATCGCGACCATGACCCGAAGGTCCGACGCGGTCGGCTGCCGGGTCGCGATGATCCGGCCACACTCCTCGTCGATCTCGACCTCCATCCGGTTGACCTTGTAGTCATCGCGCGCGATTTGTTCACCGAGCTCGCTGTCGCCCTCGACCAGCGCGATGACAGCCTGCTGCAGCTGCTGCTCGACGAAGCCGCCCATCTGGAGGACGCGCGTACGCACGCGCTCCATGTCCTCGTTGAAGCGCCGCGATATGTGCTGGCCCAGGTCAGCCGGTTCCATGCCCCGCACTCCCAGTCCACGATGCCGGTTCTCGTCCATCATATCGCAGCGCCACCGCGATCAGAACTTGTAGTTCAGGTCGAGCTGCAGGCGTTTGTAGTCGACTTCCGATGGCGTGTCGTAGTTCCGGTCGTTGATGAAGTACGTGGCCTTCATCGTCATGTTCTTGATCGGGGCCCAGGCGCCCTGCACCGCGTAGCCCCTGCCCTGCGTCAGGCCGTCGGCGAAGTCCGAATCGAGGAATGCCGCGAACTGCGCGTCGCGCTCGACCTGCCCATACATGGCGCCGAATTCCCAGGTGCGCGGATCGGCGGCCTTGCCGAGCAGGAAGCCCAGGTTGTAGGCCGCGTTCAGGTCGCTCGGGTCCATGTTTTCCATGTACGAACCGAACAACATGAGCGGCATGGCTCCGACCCTGCCGGACCACTGCACATCGGCCGCCGCAATGTTGTAGTCGTAGGTGTAACAGCGCGTCAGGCCCGTGGGGCTCGGCGTCGCGCAACTGGAGTTCGCCGTGTAGCTGCTGTTGCCGGCCGGCGATCCGGTGAATGGAAGGACGGGTTGGTCTTTCATCGCGCCGTAGTCCCAATACCCCGCCGCCAGCGTCAAGCCTCCGCCAAAGACGTAGCCGAGTTGCGCGCCGGTCAGATTGCCGTCGGCCCCCGATGAGGCCTCGTCCAGCCAGAAGCCCCACGCCTTGGCGAAGGGCCCGGTCTTGCTGCCGTACTGGAACGCCAGGCCCTCGGGGTTGACATCGCCGTCGAAGAGGAAGCTGTAACCCGCCTTGATCCAGGGCTGTTTCTGCTTGCCGACCGTCACCAGCATTCCGTCGCGCGGCTTCCAGTCGATATATGCCAGGTTCAGGCCAATGGCCTTGCGCTGGTTTCCATCATCCAGGGTCGAGTTGGTCGACCGCGGATCCAGGATATCTGCTGTGGCGATTTCGAATCCCACCAACACCGTGCTGCTGATCCTGGCTTCCACACCGAGCCTGGCACGGAGCCGATCACGCACGCGATCCGATGAGACTCCTTCGATGTTGAACTGCTCGTTCCGATAGCGAAAGTCGCCCTTCAACTTGATGTTGCGGGCCCAGTCCATGGCGCTCGTGGACGCGAGCCCCTGCGCCAGCTGGTCCGCCTGCTTGTCATTCGACTCCTCGACGGCTGCAACGCGCGATTCCAGTGCCGCGACCGCTTGCGGCGCCTGGCCCTGTGACGCAGCGTTCGATTTCTCGAGCCGCTCGATGCGGGCCAGCAGCATGGGCACCATGGCGACCTGCCGTTTCAGTTCCTCGATTTCGGCACGTTCCTGTTCGGGCGTGGCCGCAAGCGCGAGGCCAGGCGCAGCCATGACCAGACCCAGCGCGCTCGCCGTGATGATGTTTCGCATAGGAGGACCCTTCAATGTTGCTCTGTCGGTGAATCGCATGAGATTTCAAACGCCCTTCAACGTGGACAGGGCCGCGGCGTCGCGGCGCACTTTCTCGCGCTCCGCCTCGGGCGCCGGGACCAGGCCCTTGTCGGCCAGGTAGCCCTCGTCGCCAAATGCCTTCTCGCTGGTGAATTCGGCAATGAATTCCTTCATGCCCGGGATGACGCCCACGTGTGCCTTCTTGGCGTAGACATACAGCGCACGCGAGATCGGGTATTTGCCGGTTGAAATCGAGTCGAATTCCGGCGCAATGCCTTCGATGATCGAGCCGTGCAGCGAGTTGAGGTTTTCCTCGAGGAAGCTGTAGCCGAAGATGCCGATGGCGCTCGGGTTGGCGGCCAGTTTCTGGACGATCAGGTTGTCATTCTCGCCGGCTTCGATGAATGCGCCGTCTTCACGGATCGTCGTGCAGACGCGCTTGTAACGCTTCTCGTCCACGTCCTTCAGCGACTTGAGCCAGGCGTAGGTGGTACAGCCGGGTTCCATGACCTGCTCCAGGAAGGAGTCCCGCGTTCCCGAGGTCGGCGGCGGCCCGAGCACTTCGATGCGCACGGCGGGCAGCGCCCGGTTGACCTCCTTCCAGGTCCTGTATGGATTCGCGATCAGCTGGGTTGGCGCGGCCGGATCCGGAATCTGCCTGGCGAGCGCCAGGTAAATGTCCTTGCGGGTCAGGCGGTAGACCGGCGAGGCCTTCGCATTGGCCAGCACGATGCCATCGAAGCCGACCTTGATCTCGATAACATCGTTGACGCCGTTCTTCCTGCAATCCGCGAGCTCGGACGCCTTGATGCGGCGCGACGCGTTGGTGAAGTCCGGATGCTGCACGCCGACGCCGGCGCAGAACAATTTCATTCCGCCGCCGGTGCCGGTGCTTTCAACCTTCGGGGTCTTGAACGTGCTGGCGCGCCCGAACTGCTCGGCCACCGTCGAGGTGAATGGGAACACCGTCGATGAGCCGACGATGTTGATGTAGTCGCGCGCCGACTGCGCATAGACCGCCGGAGCGACGGAAGCCACTGCAATCGCCGCAATCAAGCTCTTTCTGTACACGGTTGTCCTCCAGTACCTGCCAACACCTGCTGGACCTGGCGTGCCTGCAAGCGGCCCGCCGTTCTGGTGTCGGCCGGTACTGTAGGGGGAAATTGTTACAGAATTGCGTCAGCCCGCGACGCGAGCCGACGTGTGTGCCGCAGTCATCACACGTTGCGCCGGGAAGTGCGCGGTGAAAGTGGAACCGCGACCCTCCGCACTCGTAATCTCGAGCCGGCCGCCGTGCCTCTGCAATCCATGCTTCACGATGGACAGGCCAAGCCCCGAACCGCCGCTCGCGCGCGCCCGGGCGCGATCAACCCGATAAAATCGCTCGGTCAGCCGTGGCAAGTGTTCCGCCGCAATGCCGATGCCGGTGTCGGCAACCGAAAGGCGCGCACCCGCATCGCCGCAGGTCCAGCGCACGGTGATGGTGCCGGACGCCGGCGTGTACTTGACTGCGTTCGAGATCAGGTTGGACGCAATCGACGTCAATTCGCGTTCGCTGCCCAGCAAGCCACACCCGGCCTCGATCTCGAGCGTGAAATTCGGCACCGGCGCCGCGTCAGTCCGTGCCTGGCGCACCAGTTGCTCCAGCAGGCCGGCCACATCCACCGGCTGCATCGGCGCCTCGTCGGCGCCGGCTTCGAGGCGCGACAGTTCCAGCAGGTCGCCCAGGATCTCGCCCATGCGCCCGGCCTGGCGGCGCATGTCGGCAATCGGCTCGCGCCATTCAGGGCCCAGGCCACCCTCGTCGCCGAGCTGGTCCAGGTAACCGGAGATCACGGTCAGCGGCGAGCGCAACTCATGCGACGCGTTCGCGACGAAGTCCTTGCGCATTTGCTCGACCAGGGCCTCGCGAGTGACATCACGGACCAACATCAGCAGGCGGCCGCCCGCCGGGATGACGACCAGCCACAGCGACCGCTCGCCGCCCTGCATGCGAATCACGACGCCGGCGCTGCCACCCTGGCGCTGGAGGTACTGGGAAAATTCCGGCTGGCGGACCAGATTCTCGATGGGCATGCCGCGATCGGCCTTGCGCCGCAGTCCGAGCAGTTGGGCCGCCATGCGGTTGAACCACAGGATCTCGCGGCCCGCAGACAGCAATACGACCCCGTCGGGCATCACGGCGCTCAACCGCCGGAATTCCCGGAGCAGTTGCGTCACACGACGCTTGTGAAACAGCTTGCGCCGGTAGATGCGTCCAATCAGGGCAATCACATCGCCCCAGACGCCGCCGAGATCCGGTGGAACTTCCTGCGAGCGGTGCCGCAGCCAGCGCTGCAGGCGGAACAGATTGACCAGCTGCCAGGTCAGCATGCCGCCCAGGACGATTGCCAGCCACAATTCGACATGGCCGAAGATCAGGCCGAGCGTCAGGGCAAGTCCCAGCGCGCCGGCGAGCCGTGCAAGCGCAAAAGCCCAGGCCGGCGACATCGATCACTCCACCTGCGCCGAGAACCGGTAACCAGCGCCGCGCACCGTCTGCACGAACCGATCGCAAGCGCTCGCCTCGAGCGCCTTGCGCAGCCGGCGGATGTGCACGTCCACCGTGCGCTCCTCCACGTAGACATTGCCGCCCCAGATCCGGTCGAGCAGCTGGCTGCGCGAGTAGACACGCTCCGCGTGTGTCATCAGGAAGGACAGCAACCGGTATTCCGTCGGCCCGACAGTGACTGGCCGCCCGCCGGCCAGCACACGGTGCCCGGCCTGGTCCAGCGTGAGACTCCCAAACTCGACTCGCCCTTCTTCGCCACCCGCGCCGGTGCGCCGCAGCAGGGCCATGATCCTCGCGACCAGTTCGCGCGCGGAGAACGGCTTCGTCACATAGTCGTCGGCGCCTCCCGCCAGGCCAGTCACCTTGTCAGACTCGTCCGCGCGGGCCGTCAGCATGATGACCGGAATGTCGCGCGTGTTCGGGTCCTTCCTGAGCAGGCGTGTCAGCTCGAGGCCGCTCATGTCCGGCAGCATCCAGTCCACGAGCATGAGGCCTGGCCGGCGGTCGGCGATGCTCGCGCGCGCGGACTGGCAATCCGCGGCGAGCGCCACATCGAATCCGGCGCGGCGCAGCCCGAACGCGATCAGGTCGCGAATCGGCTGCTCATCCTCCACGACCAGGATCCTGGTTTCCGTCATACGCAGTCGGGCAGCGTGTCGATTCATTGTTGATGAATTATGACACCGCCCACTTCAACGCCGGTGAACGACCTCATTTCGCAGGTACACCGGGAGCGCGCGCGAAGCATCCACGGCGCGGCCGGCGGCAAAGTCGCCGGCCGCGATTCGTGCGATGTCAGCCGCGTGCGGCAGCAAGTCCGGGGCCAGGCCCGAGAGCCGGCCCCGCAAGCGATCCGCAAGCGCCGGATAAGCTGCGAAGCCGTGCCCGGCACCGAACCAGGTCTCGTTTCCGGGCGGCGTGACCGCAGCCGGCGCGGCCACCGCCTCTTCGGTCACGGCCAGGGTCAACGCACTCCCGCACTCGAACGCGGCCCAGTACACCTCCCCCATGCGCGCGTCCATGCAGACCAGGATCCGGTGCATGCCGGAAATCCGCGCGCCCGCCAGCGCGATGGCCGCCAGGTTGCTGACGGGCAGCACCGGCAGCTCGGCGCCCGCTGCGAGCCCTTGCGTGATACCGGCCGCGACTCGAAGCCCGGTGAAGCTGCCCGGGCCACGCCCGAAGGCGATTGCATCGAGTGTGTCTAACTTCAACGCGGCCTCGGTGAGCAATTCGTCGACCATCGGTAGCAGACGTTCGGCGTGACCCCGGCCGATCACCTCGTAGCGCTCGAGCAATCCACCGTCATGCAGCAGTGCGGCCGAACAGGCCTCCGTCGCCGAGTCGAGCGCGAGCAGCTTCATGCCGGTCGCGCCATTGCAGCGCCGAGTCCCGCCTCGGCGAGGCGTTTACGCAGGAAAGCGGCAGCCTCCGCGGCATCGGCAGCGATGCGCGCAGGCGGCAGCGAACCGAGGAACAGCGCACCGTAGCCGCGACTGCGGATCCTCGGATCGCAGATCGCGACCACGCCGAAATCGTCGCGGTCGCGGATGAGGCGACCGAAACCCTGCTTCAGCGCCAGCACCGCCTGCGGCAGCTGGAACTCGCTGAACGGATTCCCGCCGCGGCGCCGGATGCCCTCGAGGCGCGCCCTCAGCAAGGGTTCGTCGGGCGCCGCGAACGGCAGCTTGTCGATGACTACGACCGCTAGCGCATGACCGCGCACGTCGACGCCTTCCCAGAAACTGGCGGTCCCGAGCAGCACGGCGTTGCCGAGTTCGCGGAAGCGGGCCAGCAGGGTCTCGCGCGGTGCGTCCCCCTGCACCAGCAGCGGATAGGTGCCCCGGAACGCCGGCAGCGCCTCGAGCCTGCGCGCCGCCTCACGCAAGGCCCGATGGCTCGTGAATAGCAGGAAGCTCCGGCCGCCGGCCGCCTCGATCAGCGGCAAGGCCTCGTCCAGCACGCGCCCCGTGTATGCGGGACTCGCCGGATCCGGCATGCCGGTGGGCAGGTACAGGAGCACCTGCCGGTCGAAGTCGAAGGGACTGTCGATGCGCACCGACGCCGCGCCATTGGCACCGATGCGCCCGAGAAAATGCGAAAAATCGTCGCCGACCGCGAGGGTCGCCGACGTGAAGATCCACGCGCCGCCCTGCGCGCGCATCAGCTCCCCGAGTCGGGAGGCAACTTCGAAGGGCGTGAAGGACAGCGTGAATCCACGGGCTCCGGTCTCGACCCAGCGCAAGCCGTTGTCGGGTCCGGCATCTTGCAGTGCCTGCAGGGTCTCGCAGAGCTTGACGGCGCGCCGGCGGCATTGCCGCAGGCCCGGATCGTCGGGCTCCGTTTCGCCAAGGGCATCCACGATCCGCGCGATCGACCTGCCGGCTTCATCCAGGGCCGCCATGAATGCATCGGGCAGGTTTTCCCATTCGATACGCTCAGCCCCGCCCGCGATCGCTGCCTGCGCCCGACTCATGGCTTCCTCGAGCGCGGCAAGGGGCCCGTGTGCTGCGGCCTGTGCCAGGCCGGCGCGCGTCAGCTCAACCAGGGTGTCGCGCGCGAGTGCGCTGCATTGCCGCCCCGCCAGCGACAAGCCGAAGAACTGCGCCGCGATCTCGGGCACCTGGTGGGCCTCGTCGAGCACCACCGCCTCCGTTCCCGGCAACAACTCCCCGAAACCTTCGTCCTTGAGCGCGAGGTCGGCCAGCAGCAGGTGGTGATTGACGACGACGATGTCGGCGGCCTGCGCCTCGCGCCGGGCCGCGACGACGTGGCAGCGCGAGTACTCCGGACATTCCACGCCCAGGCAATTTTCGCGCGTCGACGTCACCAGGCTCCGCGCGGGATCCGAATCCCGCAGGCTCTTCACTTCAGCCAGGTCGCCGCTCTTCGTGCCTGACGACCATTTCCGGATCCGCGCCATCGTCCGGCGATCGGGCAGTTCCAGGCCCGGCAGCGTTGCCATCGCGTCCGCCAGATTCAGGCGATGCAGGCACAGGTAGTTCGCGCGCCCTTTCAGCAGCGCGACCCGCACCGGCCGTCCGAGTGCCTTCGATACCGTGGGCAGGTCCCGGTGGAACAACTGGTCCTGAAGCGTGCGGGTTCCGGTCGAGATGATGACTTGCCGCCCCGAAAGCAGCGCCGGCACGAGATAGGCATAGGTCTTGCCGGTCCCGGTGCCCGCCTCGATCGCCAGCATGCCGCGGCTCGCCAGCGTTTCCCCGACCCAGTCGGCCATCAACTGCTGCTCACGACGCGATTCAAAGCCCTCGATGACCCGCGCCAGCGGACCTTCAGGCCCCAGCAAACTGGCATAGGTTCCGGATTCGGTCACTGCCGCAGTCTCCGGGCTTCCCCGTTCGGGATCAACGAGTTTCACCTGCGGCCTCATGCAGTTTCGGTTTCATCGAGGCCGGGCTGCTTATAATCGCCCGCTCCGTACCCGAGGCAGGCATGACGACAGCAGCCGATCAATTGACATCTCCGGCGGACGCTCCTGCAGAGCTCCGACACTGGGTCGAGCAAGTTGCCGCCCAAACGCGGCCCGACCGTGTGCACTGGTGCGACGGTTCGGATGCCGAGTATCGCCTGCTGATCCAGCGTCTGCTGGAATCGGGTGAACTCCTCGCCCTGAATCCGGCGACGCATCCGCGCTGCTACCTGCATCGTTCCCACCCCGCAGACGTCGCACGCGTCGAGCACCTGACTTTTGTCTGCACCGTGCAGCAGGACGACGCCGGCCCCAACAACAACTGGATGGCGCCGGCCGAAGCGCGCCGCAAGATGGACGGGCTGTTCGACGCCTGCATGCGCGGCCGCACGATGTACGTGATTCCCTACTGCATGGGCCCGATCGAATCGCCCTACGCGCGCTGTGGAGTCGAGATCACCGACAGCGCCTACGTCGCGGCCAACATGCATTTGATGACCCGCACCGGCAGCCCGGCACTCCGGCGCATCGCTCGGGACGGTGGCTTTGTGAAAGGCCTGCATTCAATCGGGGAACTGGATCCCGAGCGCCGGTTTATCGTGCATTATCCGGAGACACTCGAGATCCAGAGTTTCGGCTCCGGGTACGGCGGCAATGCGCTGCTTGGCAAGAAGTGCCATGCGCTGCGCATCGCGAGCTGGCAAGCGCGCCGGGAAGGCTGGCTGGCCGAGCACATGATGATTGTCGGCGTGGAGAACCCTGCCGGTGAGATCCACTATCTTGCCTGCGCCTTTCCGTCGGCCTGCGGCAAGACCAATCTCGCGATGCTGGTTCCCCCGGCCAGCATGGCCGGATGGAAGATCTGGACGATCGGCGACGACATCGGCTGGCTGCATCCGGGACCCGATGGACGCCTGTGGGCGATCAATCCGGAGGCCGGCTACTTCGGCGTCGTGCCGGGCACGAACGCGCAGACGAATAGCCACGCCTTCGACATGATCCGCCACGACACGATATTCACGAATGTCGCGCTGACCGCCGACAAGCAACCCTGGTGGGAAGGCCTCGACTCCGCTACCCCGGTCACCGACTGGCAGGGGCGCCCCTACGATCCGGCCAGGGGGCCCGCAGCCCACCCCAATTCCCGATTCACGGTTTCCGGACACCAGAATCCGAGCTACTCGCCGATGGCGGACGCGCCGCAGGGTGTGCCGATCACCGCCCTGGTCTTTGGCGGCCGGCGGCGGGCGCTGGCCCCGCTCGTCTTCCAGGCACGCGATTGGCAGCACGGCGTGCTGGTCGGCGCGAGCATGGCATCCGAGACCACCGCCGCGGCGGCCGGCGACGTCGGTGTCGTGCGCCGCGACCCGATGGCGATGAAGCCGTTCGCGGGTTACAACTTCGGCGATTACTGGCGCCATTGGCTCTCGATGGGCGAGCGCGCGACGCGCTTGCCGGGCGTTTTCCAGGTCAACTGGTTCCGCCGTGATGCCGGCGGTCGCTTCCTGTGGCCGGGCTATGGCGAGAACCTGCGCGTGCTCGCGTGGATCATCGAGCGTTGCCAGGGCCGCGCGGCGGCCGTCGAGACACCCATTGGGGCGGTTCCAGACCGGGACGCCCTGAACCTGTCGGGCCTCGACCTGCCGGAGGCGGCAGTCGCGGAATTGCTGGCGGTGAATGCCGCGGATTGGCGGCGGGAGTTCGACGAAATCGGGCAGTATCTCGATACTTTTGGATCGCGAGTGCCGGAAGGTCTGCGCCGCGAGCTCCACGAAGTGCGCCGGCGGCTGGCAAGCGCCTGAGCCTGCCCTGCGTCAGGTCGGCTCGGCGCTGCTCGGGACCGTGTCGGTCCCTTCTTCACAGCTGAATTCGACCGTATGGTAGGACTGTGGCTCCGGCACGCGTCCGAGACCAATGACGCCCTTGCCCTTGAGCGGAATCGCATCGCGGCGCACGAAGGCGTCGTCGCCATTCTGCCCCTGGACGAAGGAACCGTTCGTGCTCTCGTCGATCAGCATGAAGCGGTTCTTGCCGGCTTCGACGCGCGCATGCAGGCGCGAAACCAGGTTGCCCTTGATGACGAGGTCATTCTCCTGGCCGCGGCCCAGGGTCGCCGATGAGCGCTCGCGGTTGTCGAGCACGAGCATTTCACCGAGGTAGGTCAGGCGGATCCGGAACGGGCGGTTGTGCTCGGTGATGGTCGCGATCGCCGGCAGCATGCTGGTGGTGTCGCCGTGCTGCCACAGTATCTCGTAGACCGTGACCTCGCCCTGCTGGCCGCGCGGCACGGCCACATCCACCTGCCGCGCAATCGCGCGCCATTCATCCGACAGCCGCGCATAGATCGAATCGGTGATGATGATCTGGCGCGCCTTGGCCTGGCTCGTCATCCGGTTGGCCGTGTGCACGGCCGCACCGAACACGTCGCGCGTCTCGATCATGACCGAGCCGTAATGGCAGCCGATCCGGATTGCGATGTGCTGGCCCTCGGCGTCGAGATCCGCGTGGCCGGTGATGGCCACCTGCATCTGCACGGCGGCATCCATCGCTGCGTCGCAGTCCTCGAAGGTCGCCAGTATCTCGTCGCCCATCGTCTTGACGACCGCGCCACCATGCTGATCCGTCGCGCTGCGCATGATGTCGATGCAGGTCGCGACCTTGTCGCGGGCGGTCAGGTCGCCCAGCACCTCGAACAAGCGCGTGCTGCCGACCACATCGGCAAACAGGATGACCAGGTCCTTGTCTTCACCCATAGCCTGTTGATTATAGGCGTTATGTAATCCGGCGGCACCCCGGGCAGTTGCGGCCATTTGTTCACGACCGCGGCAGAAACAGGCGCGGCAGCGCGATTGCCCTGTTGACATGCTGCAGGCCTCACCCGCAGGGAGGCCAGGGATGGCACTCAGCGTCGAGAGCGCCACGACCGATACGCTGCGGCATGTCGCCGCGCAGACCCGCGGACGCCGTCCCTTGTACCCGGACACCGCTCAGCGCCACGCCGCCGCCCGGCAGCTGGCGAACAGCTGCAGTCGCCATCGCCTGAAATGCCTGGTCTGGTGCATCACCGACCGGCGTCTGCACATGGTGCTGCGCGGCCCGCCGGCATCGATCACGCTCGCGACCCACGAGCTGATCGGCTCACGCCTGCATCAGGGTCACTGGCTTTCGACGCTTGTGAATCCCGACATCTACCTGCTGGAAGTCGTGCGGCATGTGCTGCTGGCACCGGTGCGCGCCGGCCTCTGTCGCCAGGCCGCCGAGTGGCCGTTCTCGAGCGCGCGTGATTCACTGGGGCTGCGGCCGGCGCCAGCCTGGATGGACATCGCGACGCTCTACGACCTGCTCGGCCCGCGCGACGCGATGTGCGCTGCTCGCCTGCGCAGGTTCATCGAATCCGCGTAGCGGCGATGAGTGCGGCCTCGATGAGCGCGGGCTCCGCGCCCGGCCGGACCGCGCCTTCGCTGAGTACGCGGCGCCAGGCGCGTGCACCGGCACGGCCCGCGAACAGGCCCAGCATGTGTCGCGTGATGCAACGCAAGGGCGTGCCCGCCGCCATTTCGCGCTCAGCGTAGGAATGCATGCTGTGGCAGATTGCAGCGGGGTCTGGCGTTTCGAAGCCGTCCGAATAGATGGCCCGATGCAACGCCGGCAGCAAGTATGGATTGTGATAGGCCTCGCGCCCAAGCATCACGCCATCCACTTGCGAAAGCTGCGCCGTCGCCTGCGGCACCGTGCGCAGCCCGCCGTTGACGATGACCACCAACGATGGAAAGTCTTGCTTGACGCGCCAGGCCCGCTCGTAGGCAAGCGGCGGCACTTCACGGTTCTGCTTCGGGCTCAGGCCTTTCAGGACCGCTTTGCGCGCATGCACGATCACCGCGGCGCAGCCCGCATCGGCCACCTCGGCCACGAAGGTGCGCAGGAAGCCGTAGTCGTCGTGGTCGTCGATCCCGGTGCGGCACTTGACCGTCACCGGCACGCCGACTGCCGCGCGCATCGCCCGCACGCAATCGCCGACCAGGCGTGGCTCCGCCATCAGGCAGGCACCGAATGTCGCACTTTGGACCCGATCGCTTGGGCAACCGACGTTCAGGTTGACCTCGTCGTAGCCGAAGGATTCGCCGATCGCAGCCGCCGCAGCGAGCGTCGCCGGGTCGCTCCCCCCGAGTTGCAGCGCAACCGGGTGCTCTGCGGAGTCACAGGCCAGCAGGCGGTCCCGGTCGCCTTGCAGCACGGCATTTGCCACGATCATTTCCGTGTACAGCCGCGTGCGCGGCGAAAACAGGCGCAGGAAGTACCGGCAATGCCGGTCGGTCCAGTCCATCATAGGGGCCACACTCAACATGTAATCAATGGCTGGGACAGACATCCGGCCTATTCCTCCGTATTTCGGCGCTTGTGTAGTCGCTATGTATCACTCATGATCTCGCCGTATCACCCACGATAACTGACGCGGTGATACAGGAGTGATACATGGCGAGCATCATGAATCGTGGCGGTCGCTGGCGGGCACTGGTTCGCAAGGCCGGGCATACGCGCTGTGGGACGTTCTCCACCCGCGCCGCTGCGAATGAATGGTCCAGGCGCGTCGAGCGTGAGATCGAGCAACTGCGAGCCTCTGGCGTCATCCAGGTGCCAGGGAAAACGATAGCAGACCTGATTGATCGCTATGTTGCTGAACTGCACCCGGTCAAACAGTGGGGCCGTTCCAAGTCGGCAGACCTGCGCCGCCTCAAGGCCGATCTTGGCACCATCCCTGCGGCCAGCCTGACGGCGCGGCATCTGACAGCGTACTTCCAGAAGCGACACAAGGCCGGTTCCGGTGGCGTCGTGATCAGCGGGCAGATCGGATACCTGGTAGATGTACTCAAGGTAGCGCGTTCGCTGTGGTGTTGGGACGTTCCGCTAGTCGCTGCACAGGAAGCGCGGACGGCTCTAGCGCAAGTCGGCATGGTGACGAAATCGGATGAGCGTAACCGGCGAGTATCAGACAAAGAGCTTGCGGCGCTGGTTGCCTACTTCGACGTAAGAGAAACGCAAATTCCAGTTGGCGACATCCTGCGATTCTGTTTGGCATCTGGTATGCGGATATCAGAAGTCTGCCGGTTGCGCTGGGCAGACATGAACGAAGCGGATAAGACGATCATCGTCCGCGACCGCAAGCATCCAAAGAACAAGATCGGAAACGATCAGCTTGTCCCCTTGCTAGATGCTACGGGTCACGACGCTTTCCAAGTCGCCATGCGCCAGCCACGCGACGATGACCGGATCTTCCCGTATCAGTCGCACACAATCGGCACCTACTTTACGCGGGCGGTAAAGGCGCTGAAACTCCGCAACCTGCACCTGCACGACCTGCGACACGAGGCCGTATCGAGATTCTTTGAGGTTGGTTATCGAATCGAACAGGTCGCGATTATTTCGGGCCATCGTGACTGGGGTCAGTTGCGTCGCTACACGCAGGTCAAGACAATGAATCTTCACCGGATAGGGGTGGCTTCGCTTCTTAGGACAGATTTCGCTTCGGGATGAGTGGATCTGCCTGGGCGGTTGATGATGTCGTCTGTGTTCCGGTCTTCGCTCTTGGTCAATCGTACACCCGAACCGCGGTCTGCCGCCGCAGGCGGCAGAAGCTCTTCGGGTTTCTGGTTCGGCGTCATGGCTCAGGCCACGATCGGCGTCGAGGCCGCGAGTCCACCGAAGTACACCTCGTCCGGCGTCCGGTACTCGAGGGCCGGGCGAGAACGGCGCGCGTTGTAAAAGCTGAAGTAGCGGGTCAGGACCGTCCGGGCCTCGGTCCCGTTGGTGTAGGCGTGCAGGTAGACCTCCTCGTACTCGACGCTGCGCCGCAGCCGCTCGATGAACAGTTTATCGATCCACCGGCCCTTACCGTCCATGCTGATCGCGACGCCGGCGTCTTGCAGAACCTTGATCCACTCGTCGCTCGTGAACTGCGACCCATGGTCGGTATTGAAGATCTCGGGTCGCCCGAACTTCGCCAGCGCCTCCGCGAGCGCGGCGACGCAGAAGTCGGCCGTCAGCGTGTTCGAGAGCCGGAACGCCAGCACCTTGCGGCTGGCGATGTCGAGGATCGCGACCAGATACATGAAACCGTGCGCCATCGGCAAGTAAGTGATGTCGCTCGACCACACCTGGTTCGGCCGCTCGATCGCAAGGCCCGACAGCAGATACGGGTAGATCGCCGCACCCCGTGCCGGGATGCTGGTCCGTGGCCGGCGATACAACGCCTCAATGCCCATCCGGCGCATCAGCGTCGCCACGTGCCAGCGGCCGACCGCGTGGCCCTCCCGCCGCAGCGCGTCGGCGAGCTTCCGGGAGCCATAGAACGGCAGCTCCAGGTGCCGCTCGTCGAGCCGCCGCATCAGCCCCAGATCCCGCTCGGACAGCGGTCGCGGCGTGTAATACACACTCGACCGGCCGAGCCCGAAAGGCTCGGCCTGGCGCTGCACCGGCACCTCCGACCCCCGCTCAATCATCGCTTGCCGCTCAGGCCGGGGAATTTCCCGAGCGCGCCTTCTAAAAAATCCCGCTCGACGGTCAGCTCGCCGATCTTCTCGTGCAGCTCCCGGATCCGTTCCCGGCCGTCGGCGGCAATCGCGTTGCCGCCGAAGATCGCCGCCGCGTTCTCCAAGAGCTGGCTCTTCCAGCTTGTCACCTGGTTCGGGTGCACCTCGTGATGCGCTGCGATCTCGGCCATCGTCTTCTCACCCCGGATCGCCTCCAGGGCGACTCGCGCCTTGAATGCCGCTGAGTGGTTCCGTCTGGGCTTCTTCATGGATCTCCTTCCTCCGGTCACGTGGGTGCCCGGCCCGAAATCCACTTATACCCGTGTCCGAAAAACCGAGACCACCTCTCCCCACCCTTGGGCATACGAAGCGCCCAGGATGACGATGGAGCGTTCCTGACTTGCAGCGCTTGCGGCCATGCCTGCTCCCATGCAAATGCTGATCAACGCGAGCGTCGTAGTGATCCGGATAGGCATCATTGCATCCCAGTGGGCGCCGCCGAAGATGTGCCGGAATGACTTACACATTGGCGCGATGCGGGCAAGGCGATTCCACGCATTGTCTGCTAACTAATGGTAAACGTTCAGTTAACCGACGAGTGGCACGATACTTGCTTGATCGTAATACGTTCTCTGAATTTCTCAGGGTGAAGGAGCGCGATGAAAAGCAAAGTCCTGGCAATTCTGGCGGTTGGCCTGCTGGCCAGGCCGATGGCAGCGAATGCGGTGCCCTTCCAATTCTCATACGATTTCGGTGACGGCAACGTGGTCACCGGCACCCTCAACGGAAATCAGAACGGTTTGTACGTCGAAAACGTTACGGACATAGCGGTGTCCTTGAATGGGGTTCAGTTCGCGGGGCCCTTGTATTTTTCCAGCTGGGACTCGAGCACTAATCTCATCGTTACAAACGACGGCACGATATCGTTCGATGCTTTGCTGAACAACTTCCTGTTCATAGATAGTGACTACCCAGCATCGTTCCCGTACACGAACTACTTCCTCATGTTCAATAATTTCCTTGGCAACAACGTAGCGGAGACACAAGGGGCTGGGCAGTATTATGTTCAGAACAATCCCACGGTCGCCGGCAATTGGTCACTTCGCGACGCATCCGTCCCCGAACCTGGCACGCTCGCGCTGCTCGGCCTCGGCCTGGCCGGGCTTGGCTTCAGCAAGCGACGTAAGCTGAACTGAGCGCGATGTGCAATTAATGACAACGAGACCCCGGCCCCGCGCCGGGGTTTCTGTTACAGCATCCTGTCGCGATGGCCCGAATTGGCCCCACGGCGGGCGCTACAAGCGGCGATCAGGCATGAACCTACCCTTCGATGGTCGCGCGGTGCGGCCGTCCTGGAGGCTCTGACGCTACCGGATACAGAATTGCACCACAGTCCGCTAAGCCTTTGTTATTATTAGTGAGTCTACCCGATCCATCATCGGCGCGACCGAAATTCGCCTCAGTGCGGTCAAGTCCGACCGGTCGTATCGGGCGCGAGTGGTTTCTGCAATCATGCGCAATGTGGTCGCACAGCGAGGTGGCTGGCCATGATTGCAAGGATCGTCGTCGCCAACCAGTACGAAGCACGATTCTACGATGCGGCGGGACCCAAGGCGCCGTTGCGGGCGGCCGGGCGGCTCCTGAACCCTGATGCCCGCCTGCATGACCGGGACTTGAAGTCGGACCGCCCCGGTCGGGTGTTCGCCCCTGCGTCGGCGGGCCCGGGGCGGCGCGGTGCCGCTGTGCACCACGCCGTCGGCGGGAAGCAGCGGCCCCAACGCCAGGTGGCGGTCGCGTTTGCGCGCCGGGTTGCCGCCGAACTTGCGGCGGCGAAGAAGCGTCGCGAGTTCGATCGCCTGGTCCTGATCGTGGCGCCCATGTTTCTCGGCATCCTGCGCACGGCCCTGCCGAAATCGCTGCGATCCGCTGTCGCTGCGGAGGTCGCAAAGGACCTGCCGCGCCAGACGAAGAAGGAAATCCGTGCTCACGTCCCCCTACCCGCGTTGCAGACGGTGCGCTGATCCGCTCGGGCAAGCGTCATGAGCATCGACGCGGACTCGGCGCTTTCCCGATTCATCTGGGAAACGCGATACCGCGACCTCGATGCGCGTCCAGCTGAGACGGGCATCCAGCACAGCAGGCAGCGGGTCGCGTCGGCGGCTGCCGCTGTGGAGAGCAATCCCGGCGCCTGGCGGGAGCGATTCCTGGAAATCCTGCAGGGATCCCGATTCCTGCCCGCCGGTCGGATCCTGGCCGGAGCCGGCGCATCCCGGCAGCTCACGCTGTTCAACTGTTTCGTCATGGGCGCCATCGACGACTCCATCGAAGGCATTTTCGAGGCACTCAAGGAGGGCGCCCTGACGATGCAGCAGGGAGGCGGCGTCGGCTACGACTTCTCGACCCTGCGGCCGCGCGGCCAACTGGCAAGCAAAACCGGCATGATGGCTTCCGGTCCGGTGTCCTTCATGCACGTCTGGGACGCGATGTGCAGCACGATCCATGCCTCCGGGGCACGCCGGGGCGCGATGATGGCGACGCTGCGCTGCGATCACCCCGACATCGGGGAATTCATCGACGCCAAGCGCAAGCCCGGCGAGCTGCAGTTCTTCAATCTCTCGGTGCTGGTCACCGACGCGTTCATCGATGCCGTCGCGCGGGATGCTGACTGGCCGCTGGTGTTTCCAGCGGAAAACGGGACCGGCCGCGTGGCGCGGTCGGTGCGCGCCAGACAACTCTGGGAGCAGCTTTGCGGCAGTGCATATGACTGCGCCGAACCGGGCGTGCTGTTCGTCGACCGCATCAATGCCGCCAACAACCTGGGCTATTGCGAATCACTGACTGCCACCAATCCCTGTGGCGAGGAGCCGCTCCCACCATACGGCGCCTGCAACCTGGGTTCGATCAACCTGGCGGTTTTCGTGATCGACCCATTCACGCCCGCTGCGCGGCTCGACCTTGCCGCCATCGGGGAGGTCGCAGGCATCGCCGTCCGCTTCCTGGACGACATCATCGACATCTCACGATTCCCGCTGATCCGGCAGCAGGAGCAGGTGCGCCGCTCGCGGCGCATCGGACTCGGGATCACCGGTCTTGCCGACGCATTGGCGATGCTGTGCCTGCGCTATGACAGCGAACCCGCGCGACAGGCCGCCGCACAAGCGATGCAGACCATCCGCGATGCCGCGTACCGGGCGTCGGTGGCACTCGCCTCGGAACGCGGCACCTTTCCCGCACTGCTGGCGGATGCCTACCTGGAGCGACCATTCATCCGCACGCTGCCTGTGGACATCCGCAAAGGAATCCGCCGCACCGGCATCCGCAACAGCCACCTGCTCGCCATCGCACCGGCCGGCACGATCAGCCTGCTGGCAGGCAATGTCAGCAGCGGCATCGAACCGATCTTCCATCTCCAGGGATCGCGCCGGCTGCTATGCCCCGGCGGCGCCACGCGGGATTTCGCCACGACGGATTACGCGTATTCGCTGTGGCGCTCCGCACATGCGGATCCGGCCGCGCCACCCGGAATCTTCGTCACGGGCCAGGACATTTCGCCCCATGACCAGTTATTGATGCAGGCCGCCTTGCAGCCCTGTGTCGATGGGGCGATTTCCAAAACAGTCGTGCTTTCGAACGACAGCCCGAAGTCCAGCGTCAGCGAACTGTTCCAGACCGCGTACCGTCTGGGCCTCAAGGGCTGCACCATTTACCGTGCACAAGCGCGTGCTGGAGTCATTGCGGCCGGGCACACCGCCCGGCGCTGCGAGGTTGGCACAGATTGCGACGAACCGGCCGCGGGTTAACCCGGCGACCGGAGGCGCGTCCCATGGGGCTCTTCTCCGCCTGCGCTGAGGAAGTCTTCTTGCGGTAGGGGAAGCCGGATATCGGAGCCGGACGACCGCAAAGGAAGCCCTGCACATAGTCCACGCCAATCTGGCGCGGCTCCGCCATCAGGCAGGCACTAGAGGTCGCGCTCTGAACGCGATCGCTCGAGCAGCCGATATTCAAGTTGATTTCGTCGTAACCGAACGACACGCCGATTGCGACGGCAAGGGCCAGCGTCGCCGGGTCGCGCCCGCCGAGCTGCAGCGCGACCGGATGCTCGGCGAGATCCCAGGCAAGCAGCCGATCCCGATCGCCCTGGAACACGGCGTTTGCCACGATCATCTCGGTGTATAGCAGAACGTACGGCGAGAACAGACGCAGGAAGTACCGGCAGTGCAGGTCGGTCCAGTCCGTCATCGGCGCCATCGCCAATCGGCGATCGAACGGTCGAGCGGAGGTCATGCGCCCGTATTCTAGCCGGCCCTCATTCGACGCGAACGTTGGTCGGCGGCATCGGCGGCGCGACGGCGCCGCTCGACGTCTTGAATCCCGCGACGATCCGCCAGCCGGGATTGCCGTTCGCATTGAAGCGATAGGCGCCGACGTCGGAACTACCGGCCCGGCTGCTGTGGTTGAAGTCGACTGCAGTCACATGCGCAGCGGCGGCCGCGCCGATCAGCGCCGAGCCCGCCTTTGGGAACAGATCGATCGGTGGCTCGCCATTGAAGTGTCCGTCAACGAAGTCCGCGCTCATTCCATTGCCATCTACGTACCCGCTGTTCGCGCCGGACAGGCCGCCGCGACCGACGTTGCCCGCGACAGTCACCAGGCTCGTGTTTCCGCTGATCAGCCGGATCGCCGTGCCGCTCTGCGAATAGACGGCGTTGTTGGCGACCAGCACGCTGCCGGTCACGTCGCGGACGTTGATGCCGTCGCCATCGGTCACGATGGTGTTGTGCACGACCTGGATATTCGACGGGCTGCCCGCCTGGTGTGACTGCAAGGAGATCGGTGAGCCCAGCACAATGTTGTTGCGGATGATCGTGTCAGCGGCGGATTGGATGGCATTGTCGTTGGTGTTCCAGATGACGTTGCCTTCGAGGACATTGGCCTGGCCATTTCCCACCGTGCTGTAGGTGATGATGCCCGGGTAATTCGTGTCGTGAATCACGTTGTCGCGGATCACGTTGCCGTAGCTGCCTTCCTTCAGCTCGATGCCGTCGCCCTGCTCCACGCCGGGACGATTCGTGTGATGGATGTAGTTGCCCTCGATCAGGCTGTTCGCGACGCGGCAAACGTTGCTGTTGCAACCCAAGTACATGCCCTCGCCCGCGCCATTCGTATCATGGATGTGGTTGCGCAGCAGCCTGAGCCCCTCGTAGGTCCCCCCGGAATTGGCGGAGATCGCGACGTCGCCTGTCTCGTACACCTCGCAGTCTTCGATCGTGATGTCGTCCGAGTCCATCAAGCGGATACCATGCGAGCCGCCAGTAAAGGCAATTCCCCTGACCACGAGATACCGTGAGACGGATACCTCGATAATGTTCTGGCCCGCATTCGTCTGGTGAATCAGCGGCCGCTCTCCGGTCTTCGCCCGGACCACGGCCGGCTGCGCCTGCGTGCCGTTGACGGTGATTCGGAATCCGGAACTCACCGTGTAGGTTCCACCCCGCAACACGAGTTCACCGCCAGGACCCAGGGCGGCAATGGCCGCGCGCAGGTCGTCGGCGGGGCCAATCTCGGCCGCGCGCAGCGGCATTGCGCCCAACTGGGCAATACCGCATAGCAAGAGGGTCAGCGAGCGGCTGGCAAAGATCCGCGACATGACACTCCACCCGGAAAAGCAGTTCATGGATCCTAGTGATGAATTGTAGGCGCGGATGGTGGATTGGGGGGCCATGCCCTGTCGCAAAACGGCGAATCCGCGATTAGGTCGCGCTGAAGGATGACACCGCTGGACACAAGGCGCCGGCACGGGGGTCCGGCAACTCATGCCGGCGGTCTAGCGGTCTGCTTGCGATGCGGGAACCCGGACATCGCAGCCGGGCGGCCGCAAAGGAAGCCTTGCGCGTAGCCGACGCCGATCTGGCGCAGCGTCTCGAGTACTTCCGGGGTCTCCACACGCTCGGCGACCGTCTCGATGCCCATCGCCTTGCCGATCTGCACGATCGCCTCGACCATGCTGCGGTCGATCCGATCCGTGGCCACGTTCTGTACGAACTGGCCGTCGATCTTCAGGAAATGCACGGGCAACATTCGCAGGTAGTTGAAGGACGACAGTCCGCTGCCGAAATCGTCGAGCGCGACCAGGCAGCCGCGGCTCGCCATTTCGCGCATCAGGTAGCTGGCGTGGCCCAGGTTCGTGATCGCGGCCGTCTCGGTGACCTCGAAGCACAGCACCCCCGGGGTTGGCTCATGGGCCTCCAGCGTCTCGGTCAGGAATTCGAGGAAGCCCGGGTCGGACAGCGTGGTGCCGGAGATATTGATTGCAACCGTGAATGTCGCCTCGGTGATGCCGTCCTTGGTCGATGGCACGATGTCGCGCAGTACCTTCTCGACGACCCAGCGATCCAGCGAGGGCATCAGGTTGTAACGCTCGGCCGCCGGGATGAACTCGTCCGGCAGCACCGTCGCGCCGCTCTCGTCCAGCAGGCGCATCAGTAACTCGTAATGCGGCTTGACATCGGGAGGACCGGCAATCCGGACGATCGGCTGGAAGACGAGATCCAGGCGGCCCTCGTCACGCGCGTTCGTCAGCCGTGACATCCAGCGCATCTCGCGATGACGCGCCGAGGCGCTCGCCGGATCGTAAACCTGCACGCGATTGCGTCCGCCATCCTTTGCCGAGTAGCAGGCGATGTCGGCGGCCGAGAGCAGCGTTGCGACACTCTCGGTCAGGTGGTCGATGACGACGATGCCGATGCTGGCGCCGATCTGCAGCGTGCTGGCACCCCAATGGAAGCGCAGGTCCCGTATCGCCTGGCGCAGCGAGTCGGCGATGCGCAGGGCCTGCTCCGGGGAGCAATTCTCGAGCAGTACGCCGAACTCATCGCCGCCCAGGCGGGCCAGCACGTCGTTGGCGCGCACGCGGGTCTGCAGCAGGCCCGTCACCTGCCGCAGCAACTGATCGCCCGCCGGATGCCCGCAGGTGTCATTGACGACCTTGAACTGGTCGAGGTCGACATAGACCATCGCGTGGCGCACCGCGTGGTCCAGGCGCGCGGCCTCGAGTGCGCCATTCAGACGGCTCTCGAATTCGCGCCGGTTGATCAGCCCGGTCAGCGCGTCATGCGCCGCCTGATACGACAGCAGCCGCTTCATCCGCCGCTCGCGGCTGACGTCGCTGAAGACCATGACTGCGCCCGCGGTGTGGCCATTGCGGTCCCGGATCGGCGCGACCGTCGCCTGGATCGGCACTTCGTGCCCGCGCCGGCTGACGAGTACCGTCTGGTCTGCCAGGCCAAGCGGCTCGCCGGTCCGCAGCGCCCCGCTGACCGGGTCGTCGATCGGCGCCAGGCTGCCGTCGCTGACCAGCTTGACCACATCCGTGACATTCCGGCCGAAGGCCTCGCCCGACGTCCAGCCGGTGAGCTTTTCGGCGATCGGATTGACGTAGTCGATCGTCCCCAAGCGATCCGTCGTGATTACCGCGTCCGCGATCGACTGCAGCGTGACCTCGGCGCGCTCTTTCTGCTCGTAGAAGCGCTGCTCGGCACGCTTGCGCTCGGTGATGTCGGTCACCGTGCCCTCGAAACCGGTCGGATGGTTGCTCTCGTCGCGATTGAGGCGCGCATTCTCCGTGATCGTGATGACGCTGCCATCCTTGCGCTTCAGTTCGTATTCGGCCTCGACCAGCTCGCCGTCCTTGATCAGCTTCTCGATCAGGCGCCGGCGCGTGTCGGGCTCGACATACAACTCTTCGGTCGAACCGATGGCGCGCAACTCGTCCAGCGAGCCATAGCCGAGCATCTCGATCAGCGCCGGGTTGGCGGAAAGAAGGTGGCCATCCAGGGTGACCTGGTAGACGCCTTCGACGACGTTGTCGAACAGGCCGCGGAACCGGCGCTCGCTTTCGCGCAAGGCGTCCTCGCCGCGGCGCCGCTCGATCGCGATGCGCGCCAGCTGCGCCATGCGGCCGACCAGTTCCAGGTCACGGCGCGACGGCATGCGGGTGCGCTTCAGGTAGGTCGCAAAGGTGCCAAGCATGGCCCCGTCCGCGCCGGTGATCGGCGTCGACCAGCAGGCGTGCAACCCGGCGCGCAGGGCCGCCTCGCGGCGATGCTCCCAGAGCGCGTCCTTGGCGATGTCCGGCACGATGATCTGGCGCTGCAGCGAGATCGCCGCCGCACAGGAACCGAAGCGGATCTCGGCGGGCACGTTATCCATCAGCGCGACGTACTCACGCGGCAGGCTGGAACCCGCCGCGTGACTCAGCGTGCGCTTGGCGGGGTCGTAAAGGCGGATGCAGCAGATTGCGTCCGGCAGCACTCGCTCGACGACTTCCGTGATCGCCGCCAGCGCGATTGTCAGCGGTTCGTTGGCCGCAATCTTTTCGAAGGCGCGACGCTCTCCGGCCCCGATCATCTCGGCCCGCTTGCGTTCGGTAATGTCGGTGATGCTGGCGCGGATCAGGTTGCCGCTTGAGCTCGGCAGCCTCACGAATCGCACTTCGCAGGAAATCTTGTTGCCCTGGGCGTCGCGGTGCAGCCACTCGAACACGGGCGTGCCGCCCGCCAGGGCTTCCTCGACGTAACCACGGCTGATTCCGAACGACGGCGTCCCGTCGGCCTGCTCGGGCGGGCTCACCGCCTCCGGCCCGACCTGCAGGAGTTGCTCGCGCGTCATCTTGAAGAACTCGGCGGCGTTCTCGTTGCAGTCGACGAAGTGGCCCAACTCCACGTCGAACACGACCACGGCCTCGGGCGCGTTCTCGACCAGCACCCGATAGCGGGCCTCGCTGTCCTTGAGCGCGTCCTCGGCCTTGGACCGTTCGGCCATGTCGCGCACGCAGATAATGTAGGTCGTGCGCCGCTTGGTCAGCATCTTGCTGACCAGGACCTCGGCGGGCATCAGGTCCCCGCGCTGATGCCTGGCGACGACTTCGCGGGCCGCCAGGTCATGGTGCGTGCTCTCTTGCGCCGTCGCCATGTCCTCGAGCGCCCGGCCGATTTCACCGTTCGTTGAAATATTTGGCAGCAGCGTGTCCAGCATGTTCGACAGCACGTCGGATTGCCGCACGCCGAAGAAGCGCTCGGCGGTCCGATTCACGCTCTCGATACGCCCCTGATAATCGCAGGAGATGATGCCGTCCTTGACGTGATCCAGTATCGCCTGCAGCTTGACGGCGCTTTCCCGTTCCAGCCGCTCGGTGATCGCGGTCGCCTCGTCCGAGGCGAGGCGCATCACGGTCTCCAGGCTGGTGCGATCGTTCTCGTAGGTATCGTACTGACGGCTGACGAATGACAGCAGCTTGCGCAACTGCAGCCTGCCGCCGGTGTCGGCCGCTTCCAGCAGCTGCTGCTCGAGCAATGGGTGAATCTCGTCGTTACCGCGTTCCCGCTCTGGTGCCGGCGCCACTGCGGGCACGGGCGTAGCTGGCCCGACCGCTACGGGCGCGAGCACCTTGAGTTGCACGACGTTGCCTGGTCCTGTCTTCGCCACCCGGAACCCCACGCGACCCTGCACCGCATTCCGCGAATGCGACGTAATGTGACCGATGCTATGGGATCGACCTCACCGGAAACGTGACGCCATTCGCGGATCGGCCGGGGCCACTCCGTGACACACAACGCGATATCAGGGTGCACCCCGACCAACTCCGAACTCGCAACGGTTTCCGGGATGCGGTAGTATTCAGTCATACCAGTTGAAGGCGATAACCATGTCACGATCGAGTTCCGTCAAGGCGGTCAAGAAAGCCATCTCGTTGCCGCCCGAACTTGCCCGGTTCGCGATGACGACCGCACGCGACGAAGGTAAAACGCTGAGTGCCGTCGTTCAGGACGCCATGCGCGCCTATCGACTGGCACGTCTGCGTGGAGAATACCGCGAGTTGCAAGGATTCTGGTCGGAACAGGCGCGCCGCAAGGGCATCCTCACTGAGCGACAGCTCGAACGATATCTCCAGCGAAAGACCTGAGCGCGCATCATTGCGCGTCGTTTTCGACTCGAACATCTTCATCTCGGCGCTGGCCTTTCCAGGCGGCGCGGCTGACCGAGCTTTGGCGCATGCATTACAAGGCCGTATCACCTTGCTGCTGTCGGAGCCGCTTCTAGGCGAATTGCTCGGAGTGATGGGCCGGAAGTTCCTGCGCGATGCCGAGGAGCTGTCCCGCCTCGCCGTCTTTCTGGCCGAACTCGCAGAGCCGATTGACCCGCAGCTTCACATCGCAGCATTGAGCGATGAACCGGATAATCGCGTGCTGGAATGCGCGGTCGTCGGCCGCGCGGCCCTCATCGTGACCGGCGACAGCGCCATGCTGCGGCTCAGTATCTTCGAAGGCATCCCCATCATTACGCTGCGCGAACTGCTGAAAAGGCTTGAGCACAATGGTGAAGACTGACAGTTCTTCCACCCGTGAGCTTCTGCCGCCCGCTCAGCCGGTCCGCTCGGCCCGTTTGCGCTGGCCTTCGTTCAGGTGGCGCTTGCGCAGCCGGATGTTCTTCGGCGTCACTTCGACGAGTTCGTCGTCGACGATGTATTCCATCGCCTGCTCGAGACCCATCCGCACGGGCGGCGTCAGCAGCACGTTTTCGTCCTTGCTTTGAGTGCGGATATTGGTGAGCTTCTTGCCCTTCAGCGGATTGACGACCATGTCGCCATCGCGGCTCGATTCGCCGACGATCTGTCCCTCGTAGACCAGGTCGCCCGGTCCGACAAACAACTTGCCGCGTTCCTGCAGGTTGAACAGCGCGTAAGCGAGCACCGAGCCCCGACCATTGGAAATCATCACGCCTTCCGTCCGTTCGGACAGTTCCCGCTCGACCACCGGTCCGAAGTGATCGAACACGTGGTACATGAGCCCGGTGCCGCTGGTCATCGTGCGGAAATCCGTCTGGAAGCCGATCATGCCGCGCGACGGAATCCGGTAGTCGAGCCGCACGCGGCCCTTGCCATCCGGAATCATGTCGACGAGATCCGCACCGCGTGCGCCGAGCGCCTCCATGACCGCGCCCTGTGCCGTCGATTCGACATCCACGGTGAGCTGCTCCCAGGGCTCGAGCCGCTGGCCACCCTCCTCCTTCACGACCACGCGCGGCCGCGACACGGCGAGCTCATAGCCTTCGCGGCGCATATTTTCGATCAGGATGCCGAGATGCAGCTCGCCGCGGCCGTAGACGACAAACTTGTCCGGGTCGTCGGTCTCCTCGACCCGCAGCGCGACATTCGCGAGCGTCTCGTGCAGCAGCCGCTCGCGCAGCTGGCGGCTGGTGACGAACTTGCCTTCCTGCCCGAAGAGTGGCGAGGTGTTGGTCTCGAAAGTCATGCTGATCGTCGGTTCGTCCACGACCAGCGGGGGCAAGGCCTGCGGAGACGCCGGGTCGCAGATCGTGTCGGAAATCTTGGGTGCCTCGAGGCCTGAGAACGCCACGATGTCGCCGGCACGTGCTTCCTCGACCTCGATGCGCTCGAGCCCGAGGAAACCGAAGACCTGGCCGATACGCTCGCTGCGGATTTCGCCGTGGCGATCCACGACCGCCACCTGCATGCCGCGCCGAATCGTGCCGCGCCGGATCCGCCCGATGCCGATCGATCCCACGTAGCTCGAATAGTCCAGCTGGCTGACCTGCAGCTGCAGCGGCGCGTCGATGTCCACATCCGGCGCCGGACAGCGCGCGACGATCGTCTCGAACAGCGGCGTCATGTCGGTGGCGAGCTTCGCCGGGTCGTAGCCTGCGACGCCCCGTAGCGCCGAGGTGTACACGACCGGGAAATCGAGCTGGTGCTCGCTCGCGCCCAGGCGATCGAAAAGGTCGAAGGTCTGGTTCAGCACCCACTCCGGGCGCGCCTCGGGACGGTCGATCTTGTTGATCACGACGATCGGCGCGAGACCGTGCACGAAGGCCTTCTGCGTCACGAAACGCGTCTGCGGCATCGGGCCGTCCACCGCATCCACGAGCAGCAGCACGCAGTCGACCATGGACAGCACGCGCTCGACCTCGCCGCCGAAATCGGCATGCCCGGGCGTATCGACAATGTTGATGCGGTAGTCGCCCCAGCGGATCGCGGTGTTCTTCGCCAGGATCGTGATGCCGCGTTCGCGCTCGAGCGCGTTCGAGTCCATCACGCGATCGGTGACGGGCTTGCGCGCATCGAGCGTGCCCGACTGGCGCAGGAGCTTGTCGACCAGGGTGGTCTTGCCATGGTCGACGTGCGCGATGATCGCGATGTTGCGGAGGTTCTGAATCATGATTGAAAGGGGGGTTAGCCCCCTGGCGGGGTATCACCCCAAAATTGCGGCGGCGGATTGTACACCAAGGAGGTACAAATCCCCCGCAAAGAACGCGTTCCCGCCGGAAATCTGCGCTCAGCGTCCGTGATTGGCGCGGCGGTCGGCACGAATCATTGCGGCCGATCCTGCTGGCGTTCGCAGACCGAATCGACGGATCTGGTCCAGAAACTCGGCGGCGGACACGCGCTGCATTGGTTCCGCCGCCGCTGCCTCGAGAATCGAGACAATTTCACCTTGCATCGACCGGTGATTTCGAGCCGCGCGCGACTTCAGCCGGTTCAGGACCGCGGCAGGAATATTGCGAATCGTCAGGCTGGCGGAACGCATACAAGAACACCGCACAGTGCAACCACTATGGATGCAGTGTGCTTTTAATCCGCCGGCTCCGTCCAGTCTTCGACCCTGAGCCCTGATACGCGCCCGAAATCCCGCCGGTTATGAGTCACGACGGTGGCTCCGAGGCTCAATGCGTGCGCGGCAATCAGTGTGTCCATTGCACCTATCGGTTGTCCGCGACGCTCGAGATCTGCCCGCACCGCACCGTACCGTGTGCCGGCTGCCAGGTCGAATGCGGCCAGTTGCAGGGGCATCAGGAACTGTTCAAGGGCCGCCCGGTTGCGTGCTGGCTGGGCGCTTTTCTCGACGCCGAAGAAAAGCTCGGCGGCCGTCAGGACCGAAACGCCGATCTCGCCCACCTGTTGGGCTTGCAGCCGGTGCCACAGATCAGCTGACTGCTGCCGAATGAGAGTGATGCACACATCCGTGTCCAGCATCCATTTCATTCGATCGGCTCGCGCTCCTGCGCCGCCGGCTGGTCGCGGCTCGCCATGAAGTCCGGTGAGAATTGCCGCAGGCTATTGGCCAGTACGTCCCATGCATGGCCTTCTGGTAACAGCACAACCGCAGAACCAATGCGCTTAATCAGGACCTGTTGTCCCTCAAACCGGAATTCCTTTGGCAAGCGGACGGCCTGACTGTCGCCATTCCGGAATAACTTGGCGGTCCGCATGACGGGATCTCGGTGTTTCATATATATGCTTAGTATATATGACAATATCGGGTAATTGCCGCTATAGGAGCAACTTTCAGTTTCACGCCCAAACGCCTGTTATGTGGTTGTTATTTCTACCGAATCTGGCCAGAAACGCGGGCTTGGGCCTCATCCCCCATCCCGGAGTGTCGTCTCCGCCGGCAGCGGCCGGACCAGTTCGCCCGAGGCATCGCGCACCGGGGGCTCCGAGGGCTTTTCTGCCGTCGGCAGTGCCGTTACAGGACCCGCAATGACCAGCGGCAGGGTCACCAGGCGGGTCAGGCGCTCGCCGCCCACCAGGATGACCAGGCGGGCCGTGAGCCGCCAGGTGCCGCCTGAGGTCGGTACCACGTCCACGAAGACCTGGTGGCCCCCCACGGGCGTCGTGGCGGGCAGGAGCTTCGGGGCGTAGTCCACGACGATGAGTCCTGCATCACCCTCGATTGTGACCTCCACGCCAGCGGTCGGAATCCCGGTCCGCACGTCCACCAGCAATTGGGCGGGTACACCGACGTGCAGGGACGGCGCCTCCAGGACGTAGGCCTCGACCGGTGCCTGGGGCTTGCCCGGACTCATGCCCCGTTCCGGCAAGGCTGCCGGGCCACGGCTGCAGGCGGTGCAGGCGAGCGCAAAAAAGAGTATGGCGTGGGTCCGGTTCATGGCTGCGTCACCGTCATCTGGATCACGGTATCACCGAGCGGCGGCCCGGGCCGGCAGGACTCGCCCAGGTTGCTGCACTCGAAGACCTCGAGCGTGTAGGTGCCCGCCGGCAGGTTCGCAAATGTCGCGTCTTCGCGGCCGTCCGACACGCTGTCGGCAGTGCCGTCGCAGGCGCCGCCTGACGGACATTGATCGACCCCGGCGCGATACAGGAAGAAGTCCGGGTCGGCTCCGACAGGTCCCTGCGCGGTCACCGTCAAGCCGCCTGCAGCTGGCAGCACGATCCGCAGGTAACGCCGTGCGCCCTGGCGATTGTACGACCGATAGAACGTATCGCCCGCATCCGCGAAGTTGTTGATGCTGGTGATATTGAAGGGCACGCCGAAATTGACGCTGTGATACACGGGGACCGCGAACGGGTCGCCGCCGGGGCCGCTCTCGCCGAGCGCGAACTCGTCGCTGCCGCTGATCTGGCAATCATTCAGGAATACGTCGATGGCCACCTGCTGCGCCGGGAAGTCGCTCTTCAGCGCGCTGACGGGGACCCAGATGCCGGTCATGGCCGGCGTGTTCGCCACCTCATTGCGCATCACGGCGTGAATCGGCGCGAAGCCCAGCCCGACGTTGTCTGCAACCACGTCCGCGGTGCCGGCTGGATCGAAGAGGTCCCAGAGGACTTCGGCGACGCAAGCCTCCGAGGAGTAGTCCACCGACCTCGCAAGCGGCGCGCTGCGTCGATCCATGTCGAAGTAGAAACTGTTCCCGCCCGATGCACCGAAGGTGTCACGATAAAAAGAATCGTTGTGCACGAAACCCTGGAACGCATTGCCCCATCCCTCGCCCATCGCCACGCGGAAATCCAGCACCGAGTCGAGCGAATGCGGACCGCCCATGCTGTCGCTGCGCGAGAAAAAGAACTCGTAGTAATGCCCGAACTCGTGGGCGATTACGGAGCTGTCGAACTCGTCCGGATCGTCGTTCAGATTGCCGCTGGCATCGCCCAGCACGTAGATGCCGGCTGGTACCGCCGGACAGCCGCCGCTTGCAGGGAAACTGACAGCGAGGAAAAAGCTTGTGCCGATCTGGCCAGTCTGCGGATTCGGCTGCCCTTCGCATGGGGGAGCCGCGTCCTCCGCTCGATTCATGGGCGACCAGTGGAAATCCAGAGCCGGCATGTTGAGGCCAGCCTCGACCTGATGCACGAGATCCTGTGCTTGCCAGGCGACATCCAGGATTGCAAACACCGCAGCCGACCGCGTGCCGCTGAAGCTCGTTCCGTTCCACCCGGTTCCCGCATTCAGGTCGACGGTCATTGTATTGCTGGTCGGCGTGACTACCGCGCTGTCCAATACATAGACCGCGTCGTTCGACGTGTTGTCGCGCACTTCGAAGTCGTAGCTACCCGGGCTTGCGCGCAACAATCGCGCCCTGGCGCGCAGGACAAAATTCGTCGATGCGATGGTCGCGGTGTAATTCCCGTTCGCGTCGGCGGTTGCGGTCGCAAGCACCGTGAGGTCCGAGGAGCGCAGCACTTCCACGGCGACCGCGCGCGCCGGCAAGCGTTGCGTCACGGCGAAGTTGTGCGTCTGATTCGCAGTCCTCGTCGGCCGGTCGAAGGTAATCCGCCCCGACAGCGTGATGTTGCCCGTTGGCGGCGGCGGACCACCACCGCCCCCTCCACCTCCGCCACCCCCGCAGCCGACCACACCGAGTGCGCAGGTCACTCCAGTGAGTATCAGGCGATGAAACCGCGGAATCATGTGCTGCAAACCTATCACATCAGCCCTGATCTACGACCGCGAGCTGCTCCTCGAGTTCGGCCACGTGCCGCTCCCAGAAGCGCACCTCGCCGAACCACGGAAAGGCGCGCGGAAATGCGGGGTCGTGCCAGCGCCGCGCCAGCCAGGCCGTGTAGTGAACCATCCGCAACGCGCGCAGCGGCTCGATGAGCCCGGCCTCCGACCGGTCGAAAGTGGCGAACTGTTCGTAACCCTCCAGGATGTCGGCGAGTTGCGACCGCATCTCGGCCGAGCTACCGGCGACTAACATCCAGAGGTCCTGGATCGCGGGACCCGTCATGCAGTCGTCGAGGTCCACGAAATGCGGGCCGGCATCGGTCCACAGCACGTTGTTGCGGTGGCAGTCGCCATGGATGCGCAGCTGGCGCAGCGGACCATGGGCTTCGAAGCACGCCTCGGCGAGATCCAGCAGTTCCCCGGTGACCTGATCGTAACGATGGGCGATGTAATCCGCCACGCGGCCTGAATCCAGTAGGTACGCGGCCGATTCCCTGCCCATCGCCTGAACCGAGAGCCTCGGACGGTGCTCGAAGCGGCCGGCCGCCCCAACCAGGTGGATCCGTCCGAGAAAGCGCCCGATCCACTTTCGGTCGTCGGGCGTGCCGAGTTCCGGCCACTGCCCGCCACGGCGCGGGTAGAGCGTGTAACGGAAGCCAGCATGCAGCAACAATGTTTGTGCGGACGGCCCCACCCGCAACGGGGCAACCACCGGAATCTCCGCCGCAGCCAGCTCGAGCGCGAAACCGTGCTCCTCGAGGATTGACGCGTCGGTCCAGCGTCCAGGCCGGTAGAACTTCACGACCAACGGCTCTCCGTCCTCGATGCCGACCTGGTAAACGCGGTTCTCGTAGCTGCCGAGCGCGAGCACGCGGCCATCGCAGAGAAAACCGGCGGCCTCGATGGCCTCGATCACCGTGTCGGGTGACAGCGTCGCAAATGGAACAGTCGCATCCGGCGCAGGATCGTCGTTCATCGCCGCAACATACCGTGAGCGACGCGACGCCACCAGCCACGAAAGAAAGCCTCGGCAAGCCTTACCGCCTGCCGGGGCCATTGGGGGTTCGTCAGGCCTTATTGGATGGTCTTCGATACCGGGTTCGAGTTCACGCTCTCGCTGCCGGTCGAGTCGTACGACGCGAGCACGAAGTAATAGGTGCCCGACGCCAGGTTCTCCACCATGTAGGTCGTCAGACCCGGATTGCTGATCGTGATCGTATTTGGATAGTTGCCGGCCGAGTTGCCGTGGCGCAGCTTGTAGCCCGCCAGATTCGTGAGCGGCGAGCCGTCCGTGCGTGTCGTCGGCGGCGTCCAGCTCAGGGTCGCCGATCCGTTGGCAGACTGCTGGACCGTGATCGAGAACGCGGGCAGCGATGCCTGCAGCGTGCCGTCGCTGACTGTGATCTGGATGTTCGAATAAATGCCGACGGTTCCCATGCCCGGCGTGCCCGACAGCTGGCCCGTGCTCGTGTCGAAAGTCGCCCAGGACGGCTGGTTCGCGATGCTGAAGGTCAGCGTGTCGCCGTCCGGATCGCTCGCAGCCGGCATGAATGAGTAAGCCTGCCCCTCGACAATCGAGGTCGGCGGCGAGCCCAAGATCGTCGGCGGGCGGTTGTCGGCCTCAACCTCGATCTGGAAGCTCGCGAGCGACGTCGTCGCCATGCCGTCGCTGACCTTGATCTGTATGTTCGAGTAGGCGCCCGCCTGCGCCGTGGACGGCGTGCCCGAGAGCCGCCCGGTCGAAGTGTTGAAGCTCGCCCAGGAGGGCTTGTTCGTGACACCGAAGGTCAGCGGGTCGCCGTCCGGATCGGAAGCGGTCGGCGTAAAGCTGTAGGCCTGACCGGCCGTCACGGTCGTCGTGGGCGAACCACTGATGGTCGGTGCCTGGTTGACGGGCGGCGGCGGCGGAACTTCGTCTTTCGGCTTGTTCTCGAGACACGCGGTCATCGCGAGAGCGAGTAGTCCAACCGCCAGATATCTCAGCATGCTCATGTGGCAACCCCGCTGTCTCGTCTGAGACCGGAAGCTTTGCGTCCCCGCCTCACGACGGGTTTGCCGTTTACACCTGAACCAGAGTCCTCGTCAGACCCGATTCCCCCAAATGCTTCTGCGCGCCGCCATTATCGAACGGCGGGCGGGCGCTCACGAGATCACGCTGTCGCGTTGCAGCGACAGGAAACATATTCAAATGACTTAACTAGGCGATCGTCTTGGATGCGACGTTCGAACGGACGCTTTCAGCGCTGGTCTGGTCGTACGCAGACGCGGCGAAATACCAGGTGCCTGCGGTCAGGTCTTCGATGACCCAGCTGCGTGCGCCCGGATCTGCGACCTGGATCACATAACGGAGATCACCCGCGGAAGTCCCGTAGTACAGTTTGAAGCCCGCCAGATTGGTGAGCGGCGAGCCGTCCGTGCGCTGCAACGGCGCATCCCAGGACAGCGTGGCGCGCCCGGTCACCGCCGCCGAAACGGTGATGCCGGTTTGGTCCGATGTCTGAGCCTTGCCGTCCGAAACCATGATGGTCACGTTGTAGACGCCGACGTCGCCTGCGCCGGGCGTGCCGGTGAGGACCCCCGTCTGGGCCGAGAACGACATCCACGCGGGTCGATTTGATACTGAGAACGTCAGCGGATCACCGTCCGGATCGGAGGCCGTCGGCGTCACGGTCAGCTCGCGGCCTACCAATACGTCCTGCGCTGGCGCCATCGAAATCGTCGGCGCACGGTTGGCCGGCGGCGGATCCGAGGACTGCTCGCCACCGCCGCCGCAGGCGACCAGCGTGACGCCGGCCGCAGCCAACACCAGCAATCTCATTCTCGTCAGGCTCATGGGCGTGGAATATAGGGCGCAATGTCGAATGCAAATATGTTGAGCCGTCGCACGTTGGCGACAGGCGTGATTGATGCACACTCTCAACCGTAGCGGGCAATTCCGCAGACGATCTGCCCGCGCAGTTCCCGCGTCGCCTCAACAATCGTTGCTATCATGCTGATCTGGAAGCGTTGGAGGGTTGATGGGTGCAATTCTCGTCACCGGTGGTGCGGGTTACATCGGCAGCCACGTCGTCCGCCAGCTTGGCGAACAGGGTGAACGGCTTCACATTCTCGACAATTTGTCGACGGGCTTCCGCTCCGCGGTCCTGCACGGTGAGTTCGTGCTGGGCGACACGTCCGACCCGCGGCTCGTAACGGAGCTGTTGGAGAGCCGGCGGATTGAGAGCGTGCTGCATTTCGCGGCCCACATCGTCGTGCCGGAGTCGGTGGCGGACCCGCTGAAGTACTACCGCAACAACACGGGCGGCACGCGCAATCTGCTCGAGTGCTGCGTGCGAGCCGGCGTCCGGCATTTCATCTTTTCGTCCACCGCCGCGGTCTACGGCATCCCAGCCGGCGGCGTTGCGTCGGAGGAAACGCCGACCGCGCCAATCAATCCTTATGGCCGCTCGAAACTCACGAGCGAATGGATGCTGCAGGATGCGGCCGCCGCTCACCCAATCCGGTACATCGCACTACGTTATTTCAATGTGGCCGGCGCCGACCCTGGCGGCCGCATCGGCCAATCGACACCCGAAGCGACCCACCTGATCAAGGTGGCTTGCGAGCACGTGGTTGGCCGGCGCGATCAGGTCGCGATCTTCGGCACGGATTACGACACGCCGGACGGCACCTGCGTCCGCGACTATATCCATGTGGAGGATTTGGCCTCCGCACACCTGCGGGCGCTCGACTACCTGCGCCAAGGCGGCACATCGACGACGCTCAACTGCGGCTACGGCCAGGGATTCAGCGTGCGTGAGGTTCTGGATGCGGTTGCGCGGGCTGCCGGCAAGCCGCTGCGGATCACCGAGTCGCCACGTCGCGCCGGCGACCCACCCTGCCTGGTGGCAGTGGCTGACCGGATCCGCGACACCCTCTCCTGGGAGCCGCGGCACCGCGATCTTGGGGGCATCGTTCGCTCCGCGCTCGCCTGGGAACAAAGGCTCCTTCGCGAGCCGATGGCCTGACGGTACCATAGCCCCATGACCATCCATCGGCCACGCTCGCTGAGTGGGCTGCTGTCGACGGCCCTGCTGCTGATCGTGCTGCCGTTGACGACGGCAGTCGTGTATGGCGCCGTCCAGTTGCGGCAGCTGTCGCGCGCGAGCGATGCGCTGGTCCGCGACAGCATCGCGCTGACTCAACAGACGCAGATCCTGTTCCAGAACATCGCCGCGATGGAACGGTCGGCCAGCCTTTACGGCGTGCTCGACGATCCGCGCCTGGCCGCCGCTTTCGACGCCAATCACCAGGCATTCGTGCAAACCCTCGAGCGGCTCGCCGATTCGACGCCCTCGCCACTGGTGGCCCGCGTCCGTGCGGCGGGCCATGACACCGCCGAGCTGGTCCACGCAGCGCTTGCGGCCGATCGCACGGCAGACCTGGTCGCGCGCTTTGACGCGCTGGGTGCCGAAGCCAACGCGCTCGCGGAACAAGCCCGCAAGGGCATCGACGCGCGAGTTCAGCAAAGCGAATCCCAGGCAGCTGCGACTCAGCAGTGGCTCCTGTGGGCAGTCATGGCCCTGGCACCAGCCTCCCTCGCCGTTGCCGTACTCTTCTGGTTTTACGTGTTGCGACCGCTGCGCGCGATCGATCGCGCCATCAGCGACCTCGGGCGGGGCGCATTCTCGCAGGCCATCGCCATCCGCGGGCCAGCTGACCTCGCGGCGCTCGGCGGGCAGCTCGAATGGCTGCGCACCCGATTGCTGGATATCGCCGTGGAGCGGAACCGCTTCCTGCGTCACATGTCGCATGAACTCAAGACCCCGCTCGCCAACATTCGCGAGGGCGCGGACCTGCTGCTCGACGGCGCCGTCGGCCAGATGGACGAAAATCAGCGCGAGGTGGCCACGATCCTGCGCGACAACGCGTTGCGCCTGCAGCAGCTGATCGAAAACCTGCTTTCCTATAGCGCCTGGAAATCGAGCGTGAGCAGCGTCGACCTGTCCCGGTTCCGGCTCGCCGCGCTGGTCGGCACGGTGGTGGACAATCAACGCCTCGCGCTGGCTGCCCGTAACCTGACGCTCGACCTGCAGGTAGCCGAGCTCAACCTCGTCGCCGACCGGCCGAAGCTCAAGCTGGTGCTCGAAAACCTGCTGTCGAACGCGCTCAAGTTCACGCCACGCGGAGGCACCATTCACTTGCACGCCTACCGTGCCGGCACAATAACGATCATTGACCTGGCCGACACCGGGCCCGGCATTCCTCCCCACGAGCGCGAGAAGATCTTCGAGGCCTTCTACTCCGGACAGGCGCCGCAGGGCGGCCCGGTCAAGGGCACCGGCATCGGGCTATCGGTCGTTCGTGAGTTCGTGGAAGCCCATGGCGGCACGGTCGAGGTCGTGTACGGCCAGTTCCCTGGGGCTCACCTGCGCATCCGGTTACCGGCGACGGCGCCACAGAAGGCGGCTCATGCCGCGTGACTGCCTGATTGTCCTGTTGTTAACCATGGCACTCGCCGTTGGCTGCTCGGCGGTCGATGATTGGGCCGGTCTCAAGCGCCGCAAGGAGACGCCGCCTGCCCCGCTGCTCGACGACGGGCAGATCGTCGCCGGCTACCTCGGGATGCTCGACCGTCTGGGTCGTGGTGGCGCCGCCGAGCAGGCGGAAATCCTGCAACTAACACGCGTCGCATACCTGACCGAACCCTCCACGCAGAACCGCTTGCGCTATGCCTTCGTCCTCGCCGTTCCCGGCCATGCCGCCGGCGACCCTGAAGGCGCGCGTGCGCTTCTCGGCGAGGCCTTGGCTACACCCGAGACCCTGTTGCCCTCGGAACGTGCCCTCGCCGAATTGATGGTCCGCGAACTCGATGCGCGCCTGGCGCTGCGACAGGAGAACGCTGCGCTGCGTACGATTACCAGCGCCACGGATCGCGACCGCGTCGCGAGCCTGAACCGGCGCCTGCAGCAAGAGACCGCCGACAAGGAACGCCTGCGGCGCGAACTCGAGCAGGCCCAGGCCAAGCTGGAAGCCATCGCGGCGCTCGAGGGCGACGCGGCCGGGCGCAAGCCATGAAAACGCCGCTGGGACGCCGCCCGCGCATCGTGCTCGTGGATGACGACCCGGGACTGCTACGGCTGCTGACGATTCGCCTGCGTTCCGAAGGTTTCGAGGTTGCCGCCTGCGCCAGCGCCAGCCAGGCTCTGACCTCCGTACCGCGCTTCCAGCCCGACGTGCTGGTCACGGACCTGCGCATGAAGGACAAGGACGGCATTGCGCTACTGAAAGAATTGCAGGGCCGCTACCCGGCGCTGCCGGTGATCCTGATGACCGCGCACGGCACGATCCCGGATGCCGTGACAGCGACCCAGAGCGGCGCCTTTGCCTTCCTGACCAAGCCGGTCGAGAAGGACCAATTGCTGGAACTGATCGAAGGCGCGCTCAAGGTCTCCGGCTTCGCCAGCGTTACCGAGGACTGGCGCGCCGGCATCATCACGCGCAACCCGGTCATGGAAGAACGGCTCTCGCAGGCCCTGATGGCGGCCGGCTCCGACGCACCCGTACTGATCACCGGCCAGCCGGGCACCGGGAAGGCCCAACTGGCCGCGGCGATTCACCAGGCCAGCAGCAGGCGCGGCGCGCGATTCTCGGCGCTGTCCTGCGCCATCGCGACGAACGAGACCCTGCAGGCGGCGCTGCAGGGGCGGCGAAAATCCGACGACCCACCGCCGCCGCCCGAGGCGCCGTCCGGCACCCTGTACCTCGACGAGGTCGCGGACCTGCCGCTGGACCAGCAGATCACCCTCAATGGCTTGCTGGACCATGAGCTGACCCGGATCATTTCCGGCACGGCACGGAATCTTTCCGAACTGATCACGCGCGGGCGCTTTCGCGAAGATCTCTTCTACCGGCTGAGCGTCAGTCGCATCGACCTGCCGCCACTTGCCCAGCGGCGCGACGACGTGCCGCTGTTGGCCGCGCATTTCATGGACGAGATTGGGCGCCTGACCGGTGAGCGGCGCGTACTTGCGCCAGAGGCCCTTGAGCTACTGATGGTCAGCGAGTGGCCCGGCAACGTCCGGCAGCTCGGCACACTCCTGCAGCACGCGGCTTCGCTCGCGACCAGCCCGGTCATCAGCGTGGAACTGGTGCAGCGCGCGCTCGGCACCGGCACCGCGCCACAGGTCTCGACTTTCGATGAGGCCCGCGACGAGTTCATGCGCAACTACCTGGTGCAGCTCCTGCAGATCACCCGCGGCAATGTGACACAGGCCGCAAGACTGGCCGGCCGCAATCGCACGGATTTTTACAAGCTGCTCAACCGGCACGAAGTGCAGCCCGATGAATTCAAACAACGATGAGGAAGGTGCCGGAGTTACGGATTTCGGATCGGCACTCCGGCACCTAATCGATGCTTGAGGCACAGACGGTCGTTGTCGGCGCAGGAGTTGTGGGCCTCGCCGTCGCGAGACAGCTCGCGTTGTCCGGACGCGAGGTCCTCGTCCTGGAGCGTGCCCAGCACATCGGCACCGAGACCAGCAGCCGCAATTCGGAGGTCATTCATTCCGGGATCTACTACCCGCCCGGGTCACTCAAGGCGCGGCTGTGTGTCGCTGGCCGCGACATGCTGTACGCGTATTGCGAGGAACGCGGGATTGCCCATCGACGCACCGGCAAACTGATCGTTGCGAGCTCCGAGGCCGAGGTCGCAACACTCGAGCGCTACCATGACTTGGCCCGTCTCAACGGAATCGGCGGGATCGCGTGGTGCAGCGCCGAGGAGATTCGCGAACTCGAGCCAGAGTTGTGCTGCGTGCGCGCGCTGCACATCCCCCACACCGGCATCGTCGACAGCCACGCCTTCATGACCTCACTGTGGGGCGACCTGCAGGCCGCCGGGGGCGATGTTGCTTTCTTGAGTGAAGTTACGTCGGGACGCCGACTGCCGGACAACCGCTTCGAGCTCGAAGTCGGCGGCGCCGAGGCGCGACTCGTCTGCCAGGAGTTGGTCAACTCGGCCGGGCTCCACGCCCCGGACTTCGCGCGCAACCTCGAGGGCTGCGCGGGCGACCGGGCGCCACAGGCGTATTACGCGCGCGGGCACTACTTCACACTATCCGGGCGATCGCCATTCTCGCGTCTGATCTATCCAATCGCGGAATCCGCCGGTCTTGGCATCCACGTGACGCTGGACCTGGCCGGCAGGGCCAAGTTTGGGCCCGACGTCGAGTGGCTCGAGGTCCCCGATTACACCTTCGACGAAACACGACGCGGCCGCTTCGCAGAGGCGATCAGACGATACTATCCGGGCATCGACGAAAATCGCCTGATGCCTGGCTATGTCGGCATCAGGCCAAAAATCTCACCGGCCGGCACCGCAGGCGCGGACTTTCGGATCGATGGAACGGAGGCACACAGCCTGCCTCGGCTCGTGCACTTGTTTGGCATCGAGTCCCCAGGTCTCACCGCGGCGCTTGCCATCGCCGCGCACGTAGCCAGGTTGCTCGACGCGTGAGCGAACTCCCTGGTTCGATAACAATCGATCGCTCGCTGGTCTCCGGCCTGGCCTGGATGGCCATGCTGCGCTGGGCTTCCCAAATCATCAGCTGGGCCGCGACCTTTTACGCCGCTCGAATGCTCACGCCAGGTGACTTCGGACTGGTGGCAATGGCGATGCTCGCGATTGGCCTCGCGCGCATGGTCCAGGAATTCGGCCTAGACGCGATCCTGGTCCAGGACCGTAGCATCGTCGGCAAGACTCGTGCTCGTCTCGCCGGCCTGCTCGTCGCTTTCGGTATTTTCCTGTTTGTCCTCTACGCGCTACTGTCGCCGCTGGTCGCAGGCTTTTTCAAGGAACCGCGAGTCGCAGTCATCGTCGTCGCATTAAGCCTGCTGTTCATCTTCGACTCGATACAAATCGTGTCATATGCCCAATTGCAACGCGATTTGCAGTTTCGGCGACTCGCGATAGTCATGTTCGTGCAGGTGATCGTCGCGTCAGTCGCTTTGGCCACCGCTGTGACCCTCGGGTTGGGCCTCTGGTCGTTAGTCGTCAACCACCTCGCGGGCGAATTGGCCGTCACGATTCTGTTGCTCGCATGGGCACCCTACGCAATCGCGTGGCCGAGCGAGATCATGAAGCTGGCACGACCGCTGCTGCAGGGCTGGCGCATGCTCGTGTCGCGAATTGTCTGGTACGGCTATCGCAGTGCCGATCAAACCATCATCGGTCGCATGCTTGGCAAGGATCTGCTGGGTGCGTATTCATTCGCGTTGACTTTTTCGACGATTGCGCAGCAGGAGATTGGTTCCGTTATGAGCCGGGTCGTGCCGGGAGTTTTTTCCGAGGTACAGGACCGCCCGGAAGAGCTTCGCCGGTATTTCCTGCTGCTGACCGAGGCTTTGACCATCCTGGCCTTCCCGGTGACGATCGGATTCGCGCTTCTTGCAGACATGCTGGTGCCGTTGATTCTTGGAGACCAGTGGTTCGCCGTCGTTGCGCCACTTCGCTGGCTATGCCTGTACTCGGCCTTCCTGTCATCCCAGACACTGGTCTCCCACGTTTTGGTCTGGACCGGACAGTTCCGCGTCAATATGTGGTGCTCGATCCTCGCCGGCGTGACTATTCCGCTGGCGTTACTGGTGGCCGTACGATTCGGGCTCGAGGGGATAGGAATGGCATGGGCACTGGTCTTTCCGCTGGTCAGCGTCCCCGCCTGCTTCTTCGCGTTTCGGACAATCCGGATATCGGTCTGGGACTGGCTCGATTCTCTCTGGCCGGCCACCGTGGGCTGTGTGGCGATGACGATTGCCGTGCTTTCGGTGCGCACTGTCGTTTCTCCGGCACTGCCGCTCGGCGGCCAGACCGCCATCGCTATAGCCACGGGCGCACTGGTCTATCCAGCGGTTCTGTGGTTTTTCTTCAGCCGGCGCGTGCGAACGATGATCGATCTCGCGATGAGCTTGCGAAGCCGCCCGGCAGCGGGTGGCGTCTCAGTTTGAAATGAGGGTCTGAAAAATGCGTCTAGCAGCCTGATGCAAAACGGTTGGAAACGAAGCAGTCATAATCCGACACGCCAGCGGACATTGCCGGGGTTACACGCCGCGTCTTATGGATGCGCCCGAAATTGTATAAGATGAATTGCAGGGCCAATGCGTGAGCGTGATTCTCGGCCTTCTTTGAGAAGGCGTTAGTTAGGCGAATGACCTCTTCGGGATCGAGCAGCCTGACGTCCGACCCCGCGCCAAGATAAGGCTGACAGCGAAATCAGCGACGGCGAGTTTCAGGAGCATGGGATGACGATTCTTGTCACGGGCGGTGCAGGATTCATCGGCGCGAATTTTATACTCGCCTGGTTGCGGACGGAGGGCACGGCCGTCGTCAACCTTGACAAGCTGACCTACGCCGGCAATCTGCGCAACCTGGAAGTGCTGCAGGCCGATCCGCGCCATCACTTCGTGCGAGGTGATGTCTGTGACTACGATCTTGTTACCGCATTGCTGCGTTCACATAACCCGCGCGCCATTGTGCACTTTGCCGCCGAGAGCCATGTTGACCGCTCCATTCACGGTCCGGAGGACTTCGTCAACACGAATATCGTCGGCACCTTCCGACTGGTCGAGGCTGCACGCGGCTATTGGCAGCAGCTCCCATCACGCGAACGCGACGCCTTCCGATTCCTGCACGTATCGACCGACGAGGTCTACGGCTCACTCGGCCCTGACGACGCTCCGTTTCACGAGGACACCGGCTACGCCCCGAACAGTCCCTATGCCGCATCAAAGGCCGCCTCGGACCATCTTGCCCGCGCGTACTTCCATACCTACGGCGTGCCGATCGTGACAACCAACTGCTCGAACAACTACGGGCCATTCCAGTTTCCCGAGAAGCTGATCCCACTGATGATCTGCAATGCCATCGCCGGCAAGACACTGCCGGTTTACGGCGATGGGATGAACGTGCGCGACTGGTTGTACGTGGGAGACCATTGCAGCGCCATCCGCCAGGTACTCGCAGCGGGGCGGCCCGGCGAGACGTACAACATCGGCGCTCGCAGCGAGATGACAAACCTCGATCTCGTCGGCACACTCTGCACGCTGCTGGACGAGCTGCATCCCGACTCGCCTGTGCAGCCCCACGCCGAGCTCGTCACGTTCGTGGCCGATCGGCCCGGGCACGACCGCCGCTACGCCATCGATGCGCGCAAAATCGAGCGCGAACTCGGCTGGCGGCCGACGGAGACCTTCCAGAGTGGCTTGCGCAAGACCGTGACTTGGTATCTGGAAAATGCGGATTGGATCGCCGAGGTGACGAGCGGCCAGTACCGCCAATGGATCGACTTCAATTACGGCCAGCGAGCGACCGTGTCATGAAGGCCATCATCCTTGCCGGCGGCTCGGGCACCCGGCTCTATCCCATGACCCATGTCACGTCGAAGCAACTCTTGCCTGTCTACGACAAGCCGATGGTCTATTACCCACTGTCCATTCTCATGCTGGCGGGCATCAGGGACATTCTCCTGATCTCGACGCCGAATGATACCCCTCGTTTCACGGACCTGTTCGGAGACGGCGCACATCTCGGCCTGAATATCACGTACGCGGCCCAGCCGTCCCCCGATGGGCTCGCGCAGGCGTTCATCATCGGCGAGTCCTTCATCAGCGGCGACTGTTGCGCCATGGTTCTCGGCGACAACATCTTCTACGGCACCGACCTGCAGCCGAAGCTGCAGCGGGCCGCATCGCGGACCGACGGCGCCACCGTGTTCGCATATCCGGTGCGCGACCCCCGAAGCTATGGCGTAGTGGAACTGGACGCCGAGGAACGGGCCGTAAGCCTCGAGGAAAAGCCCGAGCACCCGAAGTCGCGGCTGGCTGTTACCGGCCTGTATTTCTACGATGCCGAAGTGGCCTCGCTCGCCCACGCGCTCAGACCCTCCGCGCGCGGCGAACTGGAGATCACCGACCTGAACCGGCTCTACCTCGACCGCCAGAAGCTGTTCGTGGAAGTCCTCGGTCGCGGTACCGCATGGCTGGATACCGGCACGCAGGGCTCGCTGCTCGCCGCCTCGAACTTCGTAGAAACCATCGAGGAGCGCCAGGGTTTCAAGATCTGCTGCCCTGAGGAAATCGCCTATCACATGGGCTATATCACCGCCGAGCAGCTCGAACGCATTGCCCTGCCCCTCAAGAACAGCGGCTATGGTGCTTATCTGCTCGACATACTGCGCGATGGCCGCAAGTAACACCGGCCTCATGAGCACAACCCGCATGAAAGCCGCATCAGGACTGCCCGTTCGCGACAAAAGTCGCTTCCTCATCTTCGGCGCGCCGGCCATCGAGGACCCGGAGATCGAGGAAGTGCTCGCCACCATGAAGAGCGGCTGGCTCGGCACCGGCCCCCGCGTAGCCCAATTCGAACGCGACATCATGGCCTACAAGGGCTCAGCGCACGCCGCCGCAGTCAACTCGTGTACTGCCGCGCTGCACTTGAGCCTGCTCGCGTCCAACCTGAAGCCGGGCGACGAGGTCATCACCACGCCGCTGACATTCTGCGCGACCGTGAACGCCATCATTCACGCCGGTGCTACACCGGTGCTTGCGGACGTCGATCCGCTCACGATGAATATCGATCCAGAGCAGGTTAGGGCCAGGATAACGTCCCGGACTCGCGCTCTACTGCCGGTTCACTTCGCCGGTCGGTCCTGCGATATGGACGCGTTGTGCCACATCGCCCGCGAGCACGGCCTCGTGATGATCGAGGACTGCGCCCACGCCATCGAAACCGAGTGCAAAGGCCGCAAGGCAGGTACATTCGGCGATTTTGGCTGTCTGAGCTTTTACGTCACGAAGAACGTGATCACCGGTGAAGGCGGGATGGTGATCACGGATGACGAAGCCAAGGCCGCCCGCGTCAAGGTGCTCGCCCTGCATGGCATGAGCAAGGACGCCTGGAAGCGTTTCGGCGATGAAGGCTTCAAGCATTACCAGGTGATCGAGGCTGGCTTCAAGTACAACATGATGGACTTGCAGGCCGCGATCGGGATTCACCAGCTGGCCCGAGTCGAATCTTGCTGGCACAAGCGGCAGAGCATCTGGAACCGCTACGATGCGGACTTCGCCAACCTGCCGCTGGATCTGCCTGCCCCACCGGAAGCCAGCACACGGCACGCGTATCATCTTTATACCGTGCTGGTGGACGAGCAGCGCGCCGGCCTGTCCCGCGATGCGTTCCTGGACAGCATGACTGGCCAGGGGATCGGCGTCGGCGTGCATTACCTCGCGATCCCGGAACACCCGGTTTATCGTGAGCGATACGGTTGGCGGCCCGAGGATTACCCGAATTCCATGCGCATCGGCCGGCAGATCGTCAGCCTGCCGCTGTCGGCGAAGCTCTCGGCTGCGGACGTGGACGACGTGGTCGAGGCCGCAAACAGAGTGCTGGCTTGATCAAACCCTGGCTGATCAGGCGCGCCGCCCAGCATCAGCTCGGCAACCTGCGCAATTTACTGGCCGGCGAGCCGGTGACAGTGGCCCCTCTCGGCGGCATGAACCTGGATCGCGACGACGTCGACATCGCGCGGCGTTGGCTGAAGGACCGCCACGACTGGTTCGACCGGGGGCCCGTCGAACAGTATCAGGCCGAGTTTGCCCGCTGGAACGGATCCCGCCATGCCTTCGCGGTCATGGGCGGGCGCGTCGCGCTGAGCGCTTGCCTCCATGCGCTGAATCTGGCGCCGGGTGACGAGGTTATCCTGCCGGGCTACACCTGCGTGGTGGTCCCCAACGCCCTCAAGTACGCCGGCCTGACGCCCGTCTACTGCGACATCGAACTCGAAACCTACGGCCTGGATGCCGGGGTTGTCGAGGCGACGATCACACCGCGGACGCGCGCCATTATCCTGCATCACCTATACGGATTGGTGTGCAGGGACTACGAGGCGATTCTGAAGCTCGCCGCGCGGCATGGACTGGCGGTCATCGAGGACTGCGCGCACGCGACTGGCGCCGAGTACCGGGGCACCAAGGTCGGCAACCGCGGCACCGTCGCGTTCTATTCCAGCGAGCAAACGAAGGTCTTCAATACCGTCCAGGGCGGCGTGGCTGTCACCAACGACGATGCGCTGGCCGAAAGGATGCGTCAGTACTGGGAACGTGCCCCGTACCCTACCGAAGGCCATGTGCAGAAACTGCTGCAAAATGTCTTGTTGCAGTACTACGGTTTCAAGCACCGCCAGCGCTGGTGGCTGGGCGATCTGATGGACCTCATATACGGCGAATCGCGCTTCGTTTCGACGACCCCGGAGGAGTTGCAGGGACTTCAGCCCGACGACTACGGTTGCCGGATGCCTGCACCCATCGCGGCGCTCGGGCTCAATCAGATGCGCAAGCTTGACCGATATAACGCGCAGCGTCGGGAAACAGCCCGCCGCTGGGACGCTTGGTGTCGCGAGCAGGGATACCAGTCGGCCACAGTGGTCCCCTCTTCGCTTCCCGTGTTCCTGCGCTACCCGGTCATGGTCGAATCCGAGCGCAAGCAGGACCGGGCTTGGGCCCGAAACGAGCTGCGCGTTGATCTCGGCGTATGGTTTCGTGGCAGTGTCCACCCGTTGGAGGGATTCCTGCCAGAGTGTCCGCGTGCGGCCCAGGCAGTTGCATCCTGCGTCAATTTTCCGTGCCTGTTGTCGTAGTTGGCCATGCA
>Ga0214473_10000280_pt1 | contig 71343 bp, 66 predicted proteins | sample RVTome_7_FD_203509 | JGI IMG/M metagenome (GOLD analysis project Ga0214473, IMG submission 203509) | Soil microbial communities from uranium-contaminated site in the Upper Colorado River Basin, Wyoming, United States - RVT98D197 | ecosystem: Environmental > Terrestrial > Soil > Contaminated >...
GGCTTCCCGTCGATGTGCGGATATTGAACGGGGCTCCCCTTTCATTCAGGTATCACGTGATAAAGGAAGGCATACCCCTTGCCGTTAGGGACAATGCAGCAAGGACGGATTTCGTTGAGGCCACGCTTATGCAGTATCTCGACTTTGCCTACCACCGGGAAACCTACCTGAAGGAAACGATCGGGCTTGGAATTTAACCCCGACAAGGTCAGGAAGATAACCTCCGAGATGCTTGCGTCCGTCGAGATGCTCGAAGAGCTTGGAAAGCTTCCCGAGGACAAATTCCTTTCAGACAGGCACAAGATAGCGAGCGCTAAATACAGCTTCCTCGTGGCAATCGAGGGTGCCATTGACCTTTGTAATCATATTATCGCAAAGAATGCCCTGAGGGTTCCCGAGGACTATGCCGATGCTTTCCGGGTCTTGGCTGAGAAGGGAGCTTTTGGCCCTGAATTCACGGCTACGCTCGTTCAGATGGCCCGGTTCAGAAACCGCCTGGTGCACATCTACTGGGAGGTCGACGACCGCGAACTGTACGGCTATCTCAGGGATCGGTTGCAGGACATAAGGGAATTCCTCAAAAAGTTCGGCTCCTTTATCGGGACGTAAAAGATTTAGGATTACAGGGTGGATGAAACCTCAGACCGCCTATGACCTGTGGATGCTGTCCTCCCTGCGTAAAACCCTCCGCGAGCGGCTTCGGCGTGCCTAATAAGGCATAGAGAAAGCCCATCTGGGCTTTGCTTTGTCATTATGTCTTGTCCGGAATCGTTCTTCTTTAGTTGTTATTCCGGAGAATCTCATCAATAAATCCGGTGTCTATCCCCAGGTTTTTCGAGGAAGATTTTAAATTATCTTTTTATTTTTATCTACTATATAATCAGCTTCACCGGCCTCGATACCTTTTTTGGCAATTTTATATGCCCACTTTGGTACTTGCGGGCATTCACGATTAAGCTTATCTCTTTCATCTGAAAAATCTTTCAGTTTTTTCGCAAGTATTTCATCCGAATTTTCCTTCCGACATTCAATCGTCCAAAAGATCCGGATCCGGCTTAAAAGAGAATCATAATTATTTCCTGCATTCAAATGAATTTTTGATCTATCGGATGGGTTTAAAAAAGTACTTAATCCTGTAAGTATTGCTACTATAATGGCGGTAACTCCAGCTACTATATTATTAGAGTCAAATTTAGCAAAAGCCGCTGTACCTGCTGCTCCTGCTAAAACCACTGAGGGTATACCTATCCATAAATGAAAATTAGTCCAAAATTGAGCTACGACAAAATGACCCTTGGCTGTAAAGAGACAATTTTCCTCTATTCTTTTTGCTTCATCAATAATGGCTTCTTTCGCAATCGAAACAGTTTTTTCTACTGCAGTGGTCTGTTCTGGCATTTATATCCTACCCATATGCCGGAAAATAATCTCCGAATATTTGTTTCCAAATTGTTATTGCCTCTTGTATATATCCTTTTGCGCCATTATTTTCGGCCTTTAAAGCCCGATTATAAGCCGATTCAAATCGACTGACCGCTTCATCAATCTTTTCATTCGTATTTATATAATTTCCAACGTCTTCGTTATATCCGGCAGGATCAGGATTTTTTGTTTTAATGTATTTTCTTCCTTTATCAAAAAAGAATCTGACTCCGGAAGGAAAATCGGAAATTTTAACACCATTTAAAATCTGTAAAACTAATACTTCTAAGTGAAAGGACCTAAAATGATGATTAATATTTCGATTCCAGCCTTTTATCATTTTGATTAAGGGAATTAAATCGCCATTGTGAACTTTATTTGCCGTTGAAAAAATCTCAACATGTTTTTTGGGGTCTGTTGATAACCATGTTTGAGAAATTGAGTTCGGGATTAAAAATCCCCCTCCTTGGCGATAAAATGCCGGAATAACATCGACATTAAAATCAGTAAATTGAATTGTAACGGCTTGCCCGTTTCTGCTTATATCAGGTGTTTTCGTATAAGTTTTCCTTAAATTTATCTTTAAATAGTCAAGTAACCCAGCCTGACCCCCGTTTAGCCCATTATAATGATGAAAATATTTGCTATTCAAAACCAAAAAAATATCAATATCTGCATTGTATAAAGGAGCAATTAATGTATTTCGGGAGTACGAGCCCGATAAAAAAGAGTCCGAAATGTCTAAATCATTTTTCAGTGCATTTCGTATATTTAGCTGACGAGTGGAAACGGTAGATATCTGTAAATCGGTAATTTCTAAATTAGATTTTAACTCCTTAAAAGCCTCTAAAATCGTTCGCGCCAATAATCCTCCTCAATAAGTAAATCCATTTTATTAAGAAAAGTTGTAATTTTTCAATATTTTTTCTAAGTTTATCATTTTCTTCTTACCTAATTTAGCCCCGCAAGGTCTCTTACCAGACTTCCCCGAATTCCGGGGACATCCACAATACTTAATTCGCTTTTGCTTCTGTTTTTATTAGAAATAGAAACAGCCCCATTGGCACCCTCCTCTTGCTGTGTCCGCCAAAAAATTTCAGAATCCTTCCTCGCAACTCCGAGGTGATTTTAACAGACGGGGCTCCAAAGGGACAATAAGAAAAGTGGACATGAAAAAGGTGTCAGATGTCCTCTGGACAAGTACACCCCTTACAGGTTTATGCTGTAGGGTCGGGCCCAAGGGAGCTTTAGCTCCCGTTCCGAAAATTCCGCCCCGAGGGTGAGGGCCAATTGAACAAAATTTTCAAGCGCGGAGTTGCAAGTGCCTGAAAAAAGGAAAGTTTTTAAGGGGGAATTGAAATTTCAGAAAAAAGGAAGCACAAAGAGAGGATTTTGTCATTCCCGAGGTAGTAATCGGGAATCCATTGTCTTTAAAAAAAAAGGAGTCCTGGATTCCCGCCTTCGCGGGAATGACGAATTAAAATGAGGATGGATTTGTTCCCCTCGCCTATGTAATGGGAGAGGGGGCAGGGGTGAGGGCGCTATTTTTCCTTACCCGGTCCTTTGTTTTTAGCGGGCTCAGGTTTGCAGGCCGGGCAATATGGCTCCCCCAAATCCAGGAGGCAGACATGCCCTCATTCGGGGCAGCAGACGCACTCTTCAATGGGATAGCCGCAGACGGGGCATTTTTCAAGCTTTTCCATATAAAAAATATATCCGATATTTTCCCGCTTTTCAATGCGGCATTTGCTCGAATAAGGCAAATAAAATAGAATTTATGCATGAAAGAGGGGATGCTGTATAAGAAATTAAAGGATAACGTGGTGAATTGTTTCCTGTGCGCGCACAGGTGCGTGATAGGGCCGGGGAAGAGGGGGATATGCGCCGTGCGGGAAAATATCGGGGGGACCCTCTATTCGCTGGTTTATGGGAAAGTGGTCGCGATGAACATAGACCCTATAGAAAAAAAGCCCCTTTTCCACTTTCTCCCGGGCTCAAAAAGCCTGTCTATTGCTACTGCTGGTTGCAATTTGAAATGCCAGCACTGCCAGAATTATGAAATATCCCAGCTCCCGGCCGAGCGTCCGGACGTGCCCATCCCGGGGCAGGACGTCCGCCCCGGGGAGATTGCGCGAATGGCAAAAGAGGAGGGCTGCGAGAGCATTTCATACACCTATACGGAGCCTACGATCTTTCTTGAGTACGCCTATGATTGCATCAAGGAGGCAAAAATTCTCGGCATAAAGAACGCGTTCGTGAGCAACGGGTTCATGAGCGAAGAGAGCGCGAAACTCATCGCCCCGATGCTCGACGCCAATAACATCGATTTAAAGGGCGGGGCCGATTTTTATAAGAATATTTGCATGGGGAGGGTGGAGCCCGTGAAGAGGACGATCCGGACCATGAAGGAGCACGGCGTATGGCTTGAAATAACAACTCTCGTCATTCCCGGGCACAACGACTCTGACGAGAGCCTCCAGGAGATCGCGGGCTTCATCCATTCCCTCTCCCCTGACATCCCATGGCATGTCTCCGCCTTTTACCCCACCTTCAAGCTTCTGGACAGGCCCCGCACCCCCGTTGCCGTATTGAAAAGGGCCCGTGAGATAGGCCTTGCGGCAGGGCTTAAGTTTGTCTATACGGGCAATGTCCCGGGCGAAGAGGGCGAGACCACCTCTTGTCCCTCCTGCGGGCAGGCCATTCTCGTGAGAGCGGGATACAGGATAGCCGCGAATCTGCTCCGTGAAGGCAGATGCCCCCGCTGCTCCTCTATAATCCCCGGTTTATGGCATAATAAATAGGATTTCTATTTGCAACCAATGGTTTGTAGAATACAAACCCCTCGCTGGGAGATAATTTAACTGAGGTTTTTTCCGATACTATCTATAGATTGAGCCGAAAAAAGGGGAGAGAGGATGTTCAAAAGCGAGAAGTCCATCGGGGGCCTGATAAGGCAATTGAGGAAATCTTCCGGCATGAGCCAGATGCAGCTTGCCGATAAGATAGGCGTTTCCTACCAGCAGGTCCAAAAATACGAAAAGGGAATAAACAAGCTGAGCCTTTCCAGGCTGAGGCAGATCTCGGGCGCGCTTGGGGTGAATATAAGCATCTTCCTGGAAGAGGAAGAGGCCGCCTTCAGGACCGGCGAGCCCAGGGCCTCCTATACCGGGCTTTCCAATGACGAGGCCAAGATGCTTATGCTTTACAGGAGGCTTGCGGGGAAGAAGCTGAGGACCGGGTTTTTAGACATGCTCGAGGACGTGGTAAAGCTGTCGGACAGGAAAAAATAGCCCGGGTCAGAGCTTCAGCATCATTATTACGGCGTCTTCCACCGGGTAATAGTAATACAGCTTTCTTCGGCCGACTTCCTCGAACCCCAGGCCCTGGTATAGGTTCCGGGCCGCGGTATTGGACACTCTTACCTCGAGATAGACGAAAAGGCAATCGTTAACCCGCATAAAATCAAGGGCACTGCCTATCAGGTGTTTTGCTATTCCCATCCTCCTTGCCGAAGGGTGCAAGGCAAGGTTAAGAATATGCCCCTCGCCGAAACGGCAGTTGGCGCATATATAGCCGATCACCCGGCCCTCTCTGGCGGCAACGAGGGTAAGGCTGCAGGGGTTTTCCATCTCGCTCCTGAATGAGCCCTCCGACCACGGGGTCGAAAAAGACCCCCTTTCTATCCGGACTATCTCCGGTATATCCGAATGCCTCATTGGCTGAATGGTTATGACTGAGTGCGCGCTCATCTCTAAATTTTAGAGGATTCCGGCTTTTAATTCCGCTTCGGACTTCCTGATGTAAAAAGGTTTTATCTTTGATGCGTCCCGCTCAAAAGGAAGGCCCTCCTTGAGCCACTTCTCACCCAGAAATGCAATGTTGGCCGGGGAGGGCAGGAGTTTCCCCCCTTCGGCAAAAATGACCTTATCTTTGAGGACCTTTCTGAACTCGTCTCCGTAAAGAAGGGCGCCTTCGCCTGCAAGGACCGCCTTTTTGACCGTCTTCAGGATGGCTTCCGCCCAGGAGAGGGGCGGCATGACGGATTCCGGGATAAGCCGTTCAAAGCCTTTTTTCTCTTCGTCCCATTCAAAAACCGCCCCGTACAGCTCTTTTTTTCGTGCGTCAAAAAGGGGGACGACCGGATAAGCGGAAAAAGGCAGGTTCCAGGCCATGGCCTCAAGCGTCGGGACGGGGATCACAGGCTTTTCGAGGGCGAAGGAGATCCCTTTCGCCATGCCGAGGCCCACCCTGAGCCCCGTAAACGAGCCAGGGCCGATAGAGACGGCCACTGCATCCATATCGGCGAGTTTCATCCCGGCCGCTCTCATCAGGTAGTCAAGCCCGGGCAGAAGCCTCTCCGAATGCGTGGTTTTTATATTAAGCCTCAACTCGGCAAGAAGGATGCCGTCCCGGACTATCCCGATACCGCCCGTCATGGTGGCCGTTTCGATGCCAAACACGGTCATTCCTCCTCCCTCCCTTTTATCCCCTTGCCGAGTACGAGGGAGAGTACAAGGCAGAAGACCGCGGCAGACGTGAGCGCCGCCGGGGTCCCGAGCGTATCGGCAAGCGCGCCCAGCAGCAGGTTTCCAAGCGGCGCCACCCCCAGGAACACAAGCGTATAAGCGCTCATTACGCGCCCCCTCAGGGCGTCGGTCGCCCTCAGTTGGATGGTGCTGTTCGTTATCGCTATAAAGCTCACGAGGGACCAGCCCGCCACCGCAAGCGAGACGAGCGATAGGGCGAAATCTTTGGAACCCGCGAACACGATCAGGGAGGCCGGAAAGATGACGGCTGTGGCGCGCATAAAGAGCGTTTCTTTTCTGAATTTGCCCTTGTAGGCCAGCGAAATGGCGGCGGTAAAAGCCCCTATTCCGGTAGAGCCCGCCAGGAATCCAAGGCCCTTCGGGCCCACTTTCAGGATGTCTTCGGCATAGACCGGAAGCAGGTTTATAAAAGGGATCGCAAAAAGGCTGAACGTGCCTATAAGGGTGAGGAGAGTGCGTATATTGGGCTCGCCCTTTATGAACCGCATCCCCTCGAAAAGGTCTTTTTTAATGCTGTTTGTCTTCGCCATGGGCCCCACCCCCGGCGTTTCGATCCTGTAAAGGGCGAATATGACCGCTGAAAAGCTCAGGGCGTTCAAATAAAAGCAGGCCGGCAGCCCCAGGAGCGATATCGTGAAACCCGCTATCACAGGCCCTATTATCCGCGCCCCGTTAAAGGCCGCCGAATTAAGCGCTATGGCGCTTGTGAGATGGCCTTTTTCCACTATCTCGGCAAAAAAAGACTGTCTTGCGGGCACATCGAATGCGTTTACCGTCCCCAGAAAGAAGACGAATATAACCACCTGCCAGACCTTTATGAGGTCCATCTGGGTCAATATCCCGACCCCCACCGCGGGTATTATGGAGAGGGCCTGGGTCACGAGAAGGACGTTCCTCTTTTTGAACCTGTCCGCCGCGACCCCCCCTATGAGGGTGAAAAGCATCACGGGGAGCGATGAGCAGGCGGCCACTATCCCCAGATAGAGCGGAGACTTCGTAAGGGAATAGACGAGCCAGCCCTGTGCAGTCGAATGCATCCAGGTGCCGGAAAAAGATATTATCTGCCCTATCCACAGGAGCCGGAAATCCTTCCGGTAGAGGGCAGGGAAAGATTTTTCGCGCGTCTCCATGAGCTTTTTATTTTACTTTAAATGGACAGCAAGCGCTTTATTGGGGGTTATTTATGGCACTTTTAATAAGAAAATTAGGGCTTGCTTATGCAATATATATCTTGTAAAATGGACAATGACAGGCAGGGACCTGATTCGACTGCTAAAAGAAAAAGGCTGGCAGTTGGACAGGGTCGAGGGGAGTCATCATATTCTTAAAAGAGGCGATAAGACGCTATCCGTTCCCGTTCACGGGAGCAAGGATTTGGGAAAAGGTCTATTGAATGCCTTAATGAAGCAAGGAGGTCTGAAGTGATCCTGAGTTATCCGGCAAAAATAAAATATATTCCCGATGACAAGTCGTATCTGGTCGAATTTCCCGATCTTCCGGGTTGCCTTACCGAGGGAAAAACCCTGGAAGAGGCGAGGCAAAATGCCAGGGAAGCCCTCACCGGCTATCTGGCCTCCATCTTCGAAAGGAATTTGAAAATTCCGGAACCTTCCGGGTTGAAGGGCAAGAGCATCCATCAAATTGAGCCGGAACCCGAGGTCTCAGTGCCTGTAATCTTGAGGAAACTCAGGGAGACAAGGAGGCTTACCCAAAGCGATATCGCGAAGGTCCTTGGCATCTCTTATCAGGCTTATCAGCGCCTCGAAAAACCCGGCAAAAGCAATCCCACCTTAAAAACCCTTGAACGCCTCGCAAAGGTGTTTGAGAAGGACCTGCGGCTGGAATTTGCGTAAGGGCAGGGAAAGATTTTTCGCGCGTCTCCATGAGCTTTTTATTTTACTTTAAAGAGGGATTTTTTAACCGGAGATCAGAAAAGAAGCGGCTTTAACTTCGCGAGAATTGTCTCCAGAGATGCCGTCGAAATGCGGTCCACAACCTTTACTTTTCGGGCTTTCCAGTCGATAGAGCGGACCTGATCGGCAAGCGCAACCCCAGATGTCCTTTTGGCGCCTTCCAGAGTCACCTCGAAAGGATACCCTTTGATCTTCGTAGTTACAGGACAGACAAGGCACAGGCCGGAAGCCTTATTATACAATTCAGGCGATAAAACAACAGCAGGCCTCCTGCCCGCCTGCTCATGTCCCAATGTCGGGTCTAAACTCAAGAGGACGACGTCCCCGCGATCGGGAATTGCCCTCATTAAAGGAGCTCCTTTCCAACGGGACCTCCGAAGTCAGCCTCATCGTGACGGTTTTGAGGCGTGATCCCTTTAGCAAGCTCCTCTAAGGAATACTCCTTTTTTCCTGCGCGCTTAATGATGATTCCGTCATCGAATTTATCAATCTCGACAGTGGAATTCGCCTCGATCCCGGCCTTCCTGGCCAGCTCGCGGGGTATCCTCACGCCGATGCTGTTGCCCCATCGGGCCGTCTTCGCAATCATGCCAACACCTCCTATTCAGCCGCTTTTAAACATAGTATATCCATGAGATATACATAAATCAAATGAAGGCAGGTGCGGCGCCAGTGTGGTCGTGCGCCTCGTGCCGGAAAGAAAAAGCCCTTTTAATAGGAAGTTCAGGGCTGTGAAACCTTAGGGCGAGCCTGAAGCGGACAATGGACATGAGAGAGAATTACTTTCTGAGTCTTTTTAAAACGACGGATGACCTTGCGGGTGTTGTTGTGCAATTAAACCCCCGCAAAAAGTTTTATTAGTATAGCACTAAGAATGTTCCCGGAATCAACCTCCAATCCCGCTGGTGTCCCGTGCTTTTAGTTCTATATTGTTTTTTTCATTCCGGCCCCCATTTCTGAATAATTCCGGAATCTTTCCTCTAAGGAAAGGTTTTAATTTGTTTTTGGCGGTAGAGGCAGGGCTTGCTCTGCCCGGCTTTTAATTTCTGCGCACGGAGTCTATGCGCCACTCGGCAAGATTGGGCACATGCTCGTTCGATAACAGGAACCGGTCGGTAAGGCTTTTTAGCTGGCCTGAGTTTATGAAACCCGAGAACGTCGTTGAATCCAGTTCAAAGCCGTCCTTATCGTATGCTTTAATGGTTACATAAAATTCGCCGGAGGGCCCGCTATTTTCGATATCAACCTTCATGCTGTAGCGCGTATAAGGGTCACCGGACTCTATTTGCTTCACATTAAAAGAGCGCACCTCGAAATCAGGATAGGAATCGCCGGGAGGAACGACATCGAAGCTTTCCGAAACGCCTGCCAAAAAAAGAAATGCGATCAAGAATAAAACCGGTCTCCTCATCCATTCCCTCCTAAATTCGAATTCCGGGGGACACCGCCCAACCCCCGGCAGTATGGGGGATTGTAGCAGAAGGGCTTAGCCGTGTTCAAGAGGGTTATCCCGCTCCGTAATTTGCACTGTCCCGCTCCCCTGTGGCAGAATAAATAGTTGCGTACCAGGGGAAAAATATCTATAACCGGAGGAGTTCCAAATTGAAAAGGCTTGTTCTTATTTTATCCGTTTTTGCCCTGCTTGGCTTCCTTGCTGGGTGCGAAAAGCCCGCGGCTGTCGTAAACGGGACAAAGATCACCAAAGATGAATACAGGAAGGCCGTCGACCAGAGGATATATGTGATGAGTTCAAGCGGCATGCCCGTGGATAGAAAGGCCGTGGAGAAAGAAGTGCTTGATTCTTTGATAACCGAAAAGCTCGTCATAGACGAGGCAAAAAAAAGAAACATCACCGTCTTGCCGGCCGAGATCGAGGGCGAATACGCAAGGATCGTTTCCTTCAAGGGTAAAGACGTTCTCGACAGGGACCTGAAGGCCACGAAGACAACCGATGCCGAGTTCAAGGAATCCATAAAGACGACCATTTTACTGCATAAGCTGGTGACCGCCTCGATGCAGCCCGTAACGGAGCAGGAGGTCGAGGATATTTACGCGAAAACGAGGGGGAAACAGATAAAGCCCGATTCCGTTTATATGAGGTTCATCCAGGTGGCCTCGAAAGAGGAGGGCGAGGGCATACTCAAGGAGCTGAAGGGGTCGAAACAGGATTTCGACCGGGTCGCTGACAAGCTGGATAAAGAGAAAAAAGCGGTCGTGAGCCGGTATAACTGGGTGCCCACGGGGTTTTTCTCCCCCGAGATGAAAACTGCCGTCCGCAACCTGCGGGAGGGCGCCTACGGGGGGCCCTACAAGGGCATGGAAGGCTATTACATAGTACGCGTTAAGGAAAAAAGCCCCGAAAGGGCAATGGGCGCCGAGGAGGCCAAAAAAGAAATAAGGAAAGAGCTCGAGGTTAGACGCCGGCAAGAGACCGTGCAGGCCCTCCTGGGCGAGCTCAGGGGGAAATCCCGGACCACAGTAAATAAATAGGGTGTTTTGGAGGATGAGGATAAAGGCGCTTTTATCTATTTCGGTCCTTTTCTTTTCGGCCCTGTCCTTTTCGGTCCTTTGGGGGCCTGAGGCGGGGGCGTCACCTTCCCAAGCCGATAATATTGTCGAGCTTGACAAGGTCATTGCCATAGTAAACAAGGAAGTCATAACCTGGGCCGAGCTCTATCGCGCCATGGAATTCGAATTCGGGCAGAAGACCGGCTTCATGAGCGAGGAGGAGAAGAGAAGATTTCTCGCGGAGAACGAGAAGGGCTACCTCTCGAGGATGATCGAGATCACGCTTCAGTTGCAGGAGGCCCAGAGGCTCGGGGTGGGTGTAGAGGAGGCGGAGATAAACGAGGCCATCGGTTCCATCCGGAAGAAATACTCCATGGACGAAGGCGCCTTCGCCGACGCCCTCCGCTCCGAGGGGTTCAGCATCGAAGAGTACCGGAGGAGGCTCGGGGAGCAAATAATCATAAGCAAGCTCGTTTCGAAGGAAGTCAGGGAAAAGCTGGTCGTGAGTGAGGAGGAGGCCCGGAAATTCCTCGATGATAAGGGAATGAAAAGAGAGGAAGGGGAAGGCTATCGTATTTCCCGGATCTTCTTCGCGGCCCCCGCCGGGCAGGAGGAAAAAACGGCACTCGAGGAGAAGGCCCGGGAGCTTGTCTCCAAGCTCAGGGCCGGGGGGGATTTCCACGGATCGGCCGCCGAATACTCGGCGGCCTCGTCGGACTTGGGGCTAATCGGCCGGGAGGCGCTTGCCCGCGAGTTCCTGGAGGTCCTGGACGGCCTGAAACCCGGTGATGTGAGCGAGCCATTCTGGGCCGGCAAGGCTCTTAATATACTCAAGCTCGATGAGAAGATCATGCCGGACGCGAAAGGGGCCCTCCAGAAGGCCAGAAGAGAGCTCATGGAAAAACGCTTCGAGGCGGAATATCAGACCTGGCTCCGGCAGCTCAGGGAAAAATCCTTTATCGAAATCAGGCTCTAAGAGCCTGCCCGACTGAACGCAGGCTAAAGCCTGCGGCTACTTAAGCGGATGAGGGAAAAATCGTTTATAGAAATAAGGCTTTAAAGCTCTCGTGAGAATAAGCAGAAAGGGCGCCGAATCGGCGCCCTTTCTCTTTTTAAGCGGGAAATTTTATTTCACGTGGCACTTGTTGCAGTTGCCCTTAATGTCGAATGCCTTCTGCCCGTTATGGCAGGAGTTGCAGAACTTGCCCGAAGAATGCTCGGGCATGGTTACTTTTGCCGTGCCCTTCTTCATCGCGAAGATGGCGGGATGGCAGTCGCCGCATTTTAGTCCCGCATCGGCATGGGTCTTCCCTGTGAAGGTCACTTTGCCCATGGCCCCGTCCTCATAGACGAGCTCCTTGTCCGGGCCGACCGCGACGGCCGGAACGATAAAAGACATCATGAAAACAATAGCCAGAAGGAAGATCGCGCTCTTTTTCATCAGTATTCACCTCCTTGTATATGGGATTGAAAAACGGTTGTCTTATATTTAAGCAAAACAGGAAATGCCAGTCAAGACGAAAACTTGCGTTTTTTCAAATAGGAAGTTTCGATTTTTCTCAATTTTTCAAGCCGTTTTTTGTATTTGGGTTTCCCGGAGAACCTGGCAAGTACGAAATTCCTGACAACCTCTTTTGCGAGCTCGGGGCCTATCACGCGCTCTCCAAGGCAGAGGAGGTTCATGTCATCGTGCTCCACCCCCTGTCTGGCCGAATAGGCGTCATGGCAGATGGCGGCCCGGATGCCCGGTATCTTGTTTGCCGTTATGCAGGCCCCCACACCGCTGCCGCATACGATTATCCCCCGCGCGGCCTTTTTTGCGGCTACACTCTCGGCCACGGCCCGCGCGTAATCGGGATAGTCCGAGGGCTCGTCCGTATAGGCCCCCAGGTCCAGCACGGCATGGCCCTCTCCTTTAAGGAAATCGGCTATTATTCCCTTCAACCTGAACCCCCCATGGTCTGCCCCAACGGCTATCTTCATCTCTTCACTATATTCATCTCTCTGGGCGCTCCCCTCTTAGAGGCCCCAAAAGGATTTCCTTCTCATCCATGTCCACGCGGTCTATTCTGACCTGGATGGGGTCCCCGATGCGGAATTTTTTCCCCGTATGCCTGCCCCGGAGCATGAAATTGTCCTCGCCGAAAATGTAGAAATCGTCCGTCATTGCCGAGACATGGAGGAAGCCCTCGATATAGAATTCGTCGAAACGGACCCGCAGCCCGTATGAGGTCACGCCGATGATTTTCCCCTTGAACTCCTCTCCCACCCTGTCTTTCATGAACCAGGCATTGAGGGCCCTCAGAACGGCCCTCTCCGACTCGTCCGACGCCCTTTCCATGCGGGAAGAGTTAAAGGCAATCTCCGGGAGGAGCTTTTTAAGCTCCTCGGTCCTTTTTTCTCCGAGAGGCCCCTTTTTTCTCTTCAGCGCCTCTTTCAAAATCCTGTGTACTACGAGGTCCGGGTATCTCCTGATCGGGGAGGTGAAATGGGTGTAGCATTCCGAGGCGAGGCCGAAATGCCCCACGTTCTCCGTGCTGTAGCGGGCCTGCTTCAGGCTCCTGAGTATTAACTGGTTTATTAATTCCTCTTTCGGGCCGGCCTTGGCGCTCTCAAGAATTTCGTGTATTACTTTCCCGTTTCTCCCTGAAACTCTGGTTTTTAAAAGGGACTTTGCTATCCTCAGGACCTCCTCAACCTTCTCCGGCTGGGGTTCCTCATGTATGCGGTAAACGGCCGGGAGCCCATTGGCCTCCAGAAATTCCGCTACCGCTTCGTTTGCCGCTACCATGAACTCCTCTATGATTATGTGGGCCAGGTTCCTTTCCGAACGCACGATATTTTCGGGCCTGCCCTGGAGGTCGAGGAGGACTTCGGGCTCGGGAAGGTCGAAATCGAGGCTCCCCCGCCTCATCCTCCTGTCCCTGATAAGCGAGGCAAGCTCTTTCATGAGCTCAAATTCCTTTAAGAGTGTTTCATATCTCGCCATGAGTTCGGGGTCGTTTTCTTCAAGGATTCTTGCCACGGCCGTGTAAGTCATGCGCTCGTCGCTCTTTATCAGGCTTGGATAAAAGTTCACCCCGTAGCGCTTCCCGTAGCGGTCGAAATCCATCTCCACGGTAAAGGCAAGCCGGTCCTCGCCGGGGACAAGTGAGCAGAGGTTTTCCGAAAGCTCCCTGGGGAGCATGGGGATGACCCGGTCCGGGAAGTAGAAGCTTGTGCCCCGCCTCCTGGCCTCAAGGTCGATCGGGGTTTCCCATCCCACATAGGCCGAGACATCGGCTATGTGGACCCAGAGTTTGTAGCCGATTTCGGTAAGCTCTATGGAAACCGCGTCATCGAAATCCCTGGCCCGCTCGCCGTCTATCGTCACGGCGGGGAGTCCTCTTAAGTCCTTTCTTTTAAGGCTGTCTTTTTTAAGGTGGACTGTTTTGGCCTCTTCCACTGCCTCTTTCGGGAACTTCCGGGGGAGGTTAAACTCCTCGATAACGGCCTCTATCTCCTCGAGCGGCTCTTCGGCCTCTTTTAAAATTTTTACGATCCTTCCCGAAGGAGGCCTGTTCATGGACGGATACTCGGTGAGTTCCACTACTACCTTCTGGCCGTCCTTCACGCCCCGGCAGTCTTCGGGAGGGATATGGACATCGAACTGGACGCGGCGCGATTTGGGCTTTACAAAGCAGTAGGCCCTCGTTTTTTCGACCGTACCCGTGATTCTCTTATCGGCTGCAAACCTGTCCAGGACCCTTATGATCCTTCCCTTTCCGCCCGGGGGCTCGGCCCTCGCGATAACGCGGTCGTTGTTCATGGCCCCCATAGTTGCGGACGGGGGGATGAAGAGGTCCGCCATGCCGGGGGTGTCCGGGATAACGAACCCGTATCCCTCCCTGTGGGCCTCGAAATAGCCCCGGATAAGATTCAGCTCACCGGCGGGCGCATAAAAGCCCTTTCTCGTCATTATCAGCTCGCCCGTATGGAGCATCTCGCGTAAGACCCTCTTCAAGACCTTCTCCTCGGCCCGCCTTATATCGAGAAGGGACGAGATCTCCTTGAAAGACAAAGGGCGGGGTTTTTTCTTGAAGTGGGCGACGATGGCGTCTCTCGTTATCATGGAATTAATTTTATTCTATTTCCGGGCTGGGGAAAAGCAATAAGTGCGTATTCGGGGATTTCGGACGGTTGTCCCGGAGCATTTCGGATACCTTCCTGGTGTCGACTTTGGACTATAATACGGCGGCAAGCCTTCTTCCTGAACAATTGCGAATGGTGGTCTGGTATAAAATTATGCGCAGTGGGTAGTCCCCTCCCAAGAGGGGACTTTAATAGACCACTCCCCGTACCTTCTGGAAGTCTTCTTCCTGAAATCCAGATTGAAACACTCCTTTCAAATTGTGCGGACTTTCGGCCATAATCCTGCCTTTTGAATAATGTAGAGGAGTCAAGATTTGTGATTAATATTGAGGACCGGGTGTCCTGTTTACGTAGTAGGGGCGCTGCTTGCTGCGCCCGCCTTTTGATTCGTGATATTTTCTGGATTTTCCTCATCCTCCAGCCATTTCAACGGGTTTTCTTTTATATAAAGCCTGATCGCATTGAGCTCTTGCTCGTTTCGGATATGTTCATAGAAATTCCGTTGCCATACCGGAGCACCAATCGCATTCCGGAATTTATTTATCATTACAGCCGGCTTCGATTTAAAGTTGAGAATTATCCTGCCGAGGCGCGGCATTTTATTTTTGTCTTTTTCTGCATTTTCAATCCAAATCATTGCGTGTAAATGGTTGGGCATCAATACGAATTCATCAAGCCGGACTTCAGGATAATTCCGGGGAATTGCCTCCCATTCTTTACAGGCAATTTGTTTGATTCCCCCATCGATGAAAATCCCTAAAAGTATCATTTAAAGGACGGGCGCAGCAAGCAGCGCCCCTACACACCTGTAAATATAATTAATTCTGGTCCTACTCCTGTTTTGAAGCATGAGCAGAAACGCATGCAGATGCCAGGGAAAAACTGAGCTAAGTTCGGATTTATATAAGCGGGCCTACACTGAAAGAAAGTCGCTGGATTCCGGGTCAAGCCCGGAATGACGAACAAAGGATCACGGCAGAAAAGTAGGGGCGGGGCTTGCTCCGCCCTGCCTTTTGAAAGCGGGCGCCCTTGTAGGCGTACTCCCAAAATTTCTTATACGGAAAGTGATCACTTTTTCGACATTTTTAAATTGAAAAGGGGTTTTTCAGGCCCCGTCTTGCAGGAGCAGCCGGGCTCGGAGCATATCTCTCCCCCCGTGCCTTTCCTTTTAAAAGGATTAAATGCCTTTAAGAGGACAAGAACAAGAATGACAAGGCTCGGAACATTCACCAAGGAAGGCAGTTCCCACGCCCTGAAAGCCTCTTTCCCAAGAGAGTAGGAGCCGAAGAGGAGATCAAAGAGAAGACCCGATCCGACTGCGGTAATTCCTATCACAGCGAGATATATGTAAACCGTCTTTCTTCCCATTATCTTCCACATGGCGGAAAGGGTGGCCGCGTTCGTGGCCGGCCCCGCCATCAAGAATACGAGCCCCGCACCGGGCGAGAAGCCTTTCATGATAAGTGCCGCGGCCACCGGCACGGACGCCGTGGCGCATACATAGAGCGGAATGCCGAGGACGGCCATCACGAGCATCCCGATGAAATTATTCCCTATGAAGCGGGCAAAGAAATAATCGGGTATGAGGGCGCTGATGAGGGCGGCCGCAACAAGGCCGATAACGAGGGACTTGCCGATATCTTTGGGCAAGGTGAAAAACCCGTACCTGAGGAGCCCGGAGAGGCCTTTTTTAGGGGAGTCCTCGCACCCGCAAGCCTCCTGGGAGGGAAGGCTTTGGGCCCCCTCGTCGGCCCTGAAGAACGAAATGAGTCCCCCGCCCAGAATTCCGCTAAGGAGGGCCGCCAGGGCCTTGAATATGGCAAAAACGGGCCCAAGGACCCCTAAAGTGACGAGGATGCTGTCCACGCCTGTCTGGGGAGTCGAGATAAGGAAGGCGGTTGTGGCCCCCCTGCTTGCGCCCTGCTTCCTCAAGGACGCCGAAACCGGTATAACACTGCACGAGCACAGGGGGAGGGGGACGCCGAGGGCCGAGGCCTTCAAGACCTCCGTAAACCCCTTTCCGCCAAGGTGCTTCCTTATCCACTCGGCCTTGAGAAAGCCGGAGAAGAGACCCGCCATAAGGAAGCCGAAGAGGAGATACGGGGCCATCTCCGAGGCGGCGCTAAAGAACGCCCTTAAAAAGGAAAAAACCAAATTAATCACGGATATACTTCCCTTAACCTAAAGTGTTCCTTCAAACAAGCCTTAAGCACTCCGTCATTCATTATACCGGGCCGGGTAAGGGAAAAATCATATTTTACCGGGTCAGACCGGTTGATCTCCCGGAACCTGGACGTGATCTCGAGGGCCGAACGCAAATCCGCATTTTTTCTGCCGGTTAGATACAGGGCCCGGCAGACCCTGTGCATATGGGTGTCGAGCGGGATAATCAATTTGGAGCCCGGGATTCCTTCCCATCCGCCCGGGTCCACATCGTCTTTCCGCACCATCCAGCGAAGATAGAGGTTAAGCCTCTTTGAGGCGCTCCCTTTTTCCGGGCGCGGGAGAAGGCTCGGGGGATGCCCGTAACGGGAAAGCTCTTCCACAAAGGCAATAAGCCCGGCCAGCACAGTCTCCTCATCCCGATCAAAGCGGGAGAGAAAACATTCATTTAAAGAGGAATATTTTTTCAAAGCCCTCTTTATCCCATAAAGCAAAAGGGCCATTTCCTGCCCGGTTGTGAACCTGTGCCTGAACCCGGAGAGGATTTTTCCCAGTCTATTTACCGTAATTGGCATTTTAAGGAATTCAGACGGGGACTCGCCCAGGACTTTCAGCACTTTTTCCGCACTTAGAAGGATCTGTTTCACCCTCCCGTAGGCGAGGGAGGAGGCGATAAGGCCCGCGATCTCCCTGTCCCGCGCGTCTTCGTACCTGTAAAGGAACTCGAGCGGGTCGGGGTGGACGAACTCCATGCGGTTATATTTTTTATAGAAATCTTCAAAATGCTTGCGGCTCAAAGCGAGGCAGTTTTCCATTTTTTTTACTCTCAAGGGTACGCTTTATTATAACAACTTGGCTGTTCACAATTCCTTCATATAAAAGAGGTTATAAAAGGATTTGAGAGTTATAAGCCCAAGGAGGATATCCATGTCTGAGGGGAACAAGAAAGTGCTTTTTACGGGAGAAAAGACAAAAAGGAAAATTCTGCCCTATCTCCTCATATTCGCGCTTCTAATTGCCGGCCTTGCCCTTTTCCTTCTTTCTAAAGGGGATTCGGCCAGGCCCGTATCGGAGGAGGGCGGTTTCGTGAGGATACCCGTTTCGGAGGTAAATGACGGGAGGGCCCACTTTTTCAGATACGGCTCGTCAGGGAGGGAGATCAAGTTCTTTCTCCTCCAAAGCGCGGACGGGGTCATCAGGGCCGCCTTCGACACCTGCGACGTGTGCTATGCCGCAAAAAAAGGCTATCGGCAGGAAGGGGACCGGATGGTGTGCAACAACTGCGGGCAGAGTTTTCCCTCTAATGCCATAAACGAATTAAAGGGCGGCTGTAACCCGGCCCCGCTTGAAAGGATTGTCAATGATGAAACGGTCATTATAAGGGCCGGGGACATCGAGACCGGAAGCGTGTATTTCTGATGAAACTCCATCATATCTCGCTCGGCAACCTCAGGCGGCGCAAGAGCAAGGCCTTCCTCCTCTTTACGGCCCTCTCGATAGGCGTCGCCCTTGTCATCGCGATGAAGGGGATAACGGCAAAGATGCAGGAAGAGGTCCAGACGAAGATGGACGAATACGGGGCCAATATCATAATTACCCCCAAATCGGAGGGCATTGCCCTCTCTTACGGGGGGGTGAGCCTGGGGGATGCCTCTTTCGAGATGGAGAGGCTGGAAGCAAAAGATGTCCCCCTCATCAGGGAAATCCATTCGGCAAGAAATATAAGCGCGGTCGCCCCGAAGGTGATCGGGGTACTCGACGTGAATAAAAGCCCTTATCTCGTAGTCGGCGTGGACTTCCTTGAGGAGTTCAGGATAAAGAAATGGTGGCATGTACAGGGAGGGAGGCCGAAGGGGCGGGGAGAGGTCCTCCTTGGAAACGGGGTTGCCCAAAAACTCTTTTTAAAACCGGGCCAGGCATTATCCCTTAAGGGGAAGCCTTATAAGGTGGCGGGCATCCTTCAGGAAAACGCTTCCCAGGACGATTCGGCAATTTTCATGGAACTGGGGGAGGCCCAGAGGCTCCTCGGCAAGAAGGGCGAGATAAGCATGATAGAGGTGAGCGCCCTTTGCAGCGAATGCCCCATAGAGGACATCGTGCGCCAGATAAGCCATAAGCTGCCCCATGCGAAGGTCTCGCCCGTAAGGCAGGCCATGGCACTGAGGATGCAGACGGTGGGGCAGCTTGTGAGTTTTTCCCTGGCCGTCTCCGCCGTTGTAAGCGTTATAGGCTCTCTCGTGGTCTTCATATCCATGCTCGGCTCCGTGAACGAGCGCACAAAAGAAATAGGCGTGCTCAGGGCCCTCGGGTTCAGGAGGAAGCACATAGTGAAGATAATCATGCTCGAGGCCTTTATCGTGAGCGCCGCTTCGGGGGCGGCCGGATGGATCCTCGGGAGCCTTTCCATATCGGCCCTCGCGCCTTATTTCCTCGAAAAACCGGTCCTCTTTGCAGGGGATTATGTGTTCCCGCTCCTCGCCCTCGGGATGTCGGTTTCCATCGGGCTTTTAAGCAGTATATACCCGGCGCTAAAGGCCGCTAAACTCGAGCCCATAGAGGCCCTGAGATATATATGATAGAGCTCCATTCGATAGAGAAGGTTTTTAATACGAACGGGACGGCCTTCCCGGCCCTTAAAGGGATATCCCTCAGTGTGGGAAGGGGCGAGTTCGTCTCCATAACGGGGCAGTCGGGCTCCGGAAAGACGACCCTCCTTTCCATACTCGGGGGGCTCACTCCTCCTACAAAGGGAGATATTCTCATTGACGGAATACGCATTTACGGCCTTTCCAATGAGAGGCTTGCCGACTTCAGGCGCGAATATGTAGGGTTTGTCTTTCAACAGTTCCATCTAATGCCATTCCTCACGGCGCTTGAAAATATAATGCTCCCTCTTTCGATCACGGAGAGGAAGGGGAGGGAGATGAAAGAGATGGCTTACGGGGCGATTGAGAAAACAGGTCTTTCGGGGCACGAAAAAAAGCTCCCTTCGGAGCTCTCCGGGGGGCAGCAGCAGAGGGTTGCCATCGCCCGGGCGATTGTGAACGAGCCCCCTCTCATACTTGCCGACGAACCCACAGGGAACCTGGACTCCGGGACCGGGGAGGAGATATTCTCATTATTTCAGGAACTTAACAGACTGGGGAAAACCGTCCTCGTCGTTACCCATAATCCCGATATCTCCGCCCGGACCGGCCGGACTATTATGCTCAAGGACGGCATCTCCTTATAAGGGAAATCCCCTTTCGCCATTAACCCCCATTTAGCAAAGATGCTCGAAAAGTCTCATTTTCAAGTCATTGCGAGGAGCTTAAGCGACGAAGCAATCGCGTAAGTGATTGAATTTGCAAAAAGACAAGATTGCTTCGCTTCGCTCGCAATGACAATCAAAACAGTTTTCGGCAGGCCATTAATTTTTTTGACAGAGTACTCTTATTCTGATATAAGTAATATAGGTAAATATCTCTCACATTCCGCTTGAATTCTCTACAAACTCGGATGAACCTGTAAATTTATTAGGAGCTTCCAATAGCATCCTTTTCCCCGAGCATGGAAAATTCCGTTTTTGGCATCCGGACAGGCGGGATAAGAGCCCGCAAAGCCTATTTCATACCGAACCCGAAGGCCAGATATAAATTAGGCCTTCTCCTACTCCTCTTTTGCGACATCCTCATCCTCGCGGGCTTATTTGCCGTTTCCTATGGGGCCAGAAAGAGTTTGGTCCCTCTCGTCATCCCGGGAAGTCCCGTTTTCGATCCGAAACTCGAGGCTTATTACTGGATATTTCCTCTCTGGCTTGCCATGCTTGCCTATAATGGGGGTTATTCGAGGAGAATGACATTCTGGGACGAGGTCCACTTTCTCTGGAAGAGCACGCTTTTCGTTTCGTTCGCGATGTTTTCCATCTTCTTTCTGGGCAAGATAGGGCCGGGGTTTTCGAGGATATTCATCTCGGTCCTGAGCGCCATCTCACTTATCCTCTTCCCCCTTCTGAGGACCTCAGCCAAAAGGGCCCTGTATTCGCTGGACTTACTCAAGAGGAAGATAATTATCCTCGGCGCGGGGGAGGCGGGCATGAAGGCGCTCTCGGTCCTCAAGAAGGAGGGGAACCTGGGATACGAGGTCGCGGCCTTTATCGAGGACAGGGGGCCCCTTACAGGCCCCAGGAAGAAGATAGACGGCATAAAGGTCCACGGGTTTCTCGGCAAGGCCGACAGATATATAACAAGGTGCTCCATCCACGACGTACTTATCGCGTACCCGGGACTCGACAAAGAGAGGTTGTCCACGATCATAAACCGGGTCCAGCAAAAGGCCGAGAATACACTCTTCGTGCCGGACCTGGCCGGGGTGGCCGTGCTCGGCACCGAGATGAGGCATTTTTTCAAGGAGCATTCTTTGCTCATCGAATTCAAAAACAACCTTGCCCGGCCGCTGAACTACTATTCGAAACGGGCCCTGGACTATTTAATCGGCTCCGCGGTTTTTTTTCTCCTGATAGGGCCGCTCCTCTTGATAGCCCTCCTCATCCGTATTTCATCCCCCGGGCGGGCCATTTTCAGCCACAAAAGGATAGGAAAAGGCGGGAGGCCCTTCCGGTGCTATAAGTTCCGCACCATGTACCGGAATGCCGAGGAGGAGCTGGAAGATATCCTTGAAAGGGACCCCTCAGCGAGAGAGGAATGGCGGAAATACTCAAAATTGAGGGACGACCCGAGGGTGACCCCCCTCGGGCGCTTCCTGAGGAGTACCTCTCTGGATGAGCTCCCCCAGATATTCAATGTTTTCAAAGGGGAGATGAGCCTTATCGGCCCGAGGCCTCTCGTGGAGCGGGAATGGAATTCAATGGCCCGATACAGAGAGATCGTCCTCTCCGTCCCCCCGGGAATAACCGGCCTGTGGCAGGTTTCCGGCAGGAACGGGAACACACTGGAGAAGAGGTTGACCCTCGACTGCTGGTACATAAGGAACTGGAGCCTCTGGCTCGATCTCGTGATCCTCTTTAAAACGCTCTATGTGGTCTTTAAGAGAGAGGGGGCATCTTGAGAAGAGATCTCCGGAACCTGAGGGACCTCGTAATCGTGCTTACCGCAAAGGAGATAAAGGTCAGGTACAAGAACAACCTCCTGGGCTATCTATGGTCGATAGCGAACCCCCTGGCCTTTGCCTTTGTTTTTTTTGTCGCCTTCAAGGTAGTCATGAGGATACAAATGGAGGACTACTCGCTATTTCTCATCTCGGCCCTGTTCCCCTGGCAATGGTTCGCCAATTCGGTGAATATTTCTCCCTCGGTCTTCCTCGGCAACGCCGGCATAATCAAAAAAGTGAGTTTCTGGAGGGCCGTTATCCCTTTTGCGATGGTCCTCCAGGACATGTTCCATTTCATTTTCTCCATCCCGGTCATAATCGCGTTCCTTTTCCTTTTCGGTAAAAGCCCTTCTCTAAGCTGGTTCTACGGCATCCCGGTCCTGCTTTTTCTTCAACTCCTGATTACTTTCGGCATTTCCCTTGTCGTTTCCTCGATAAATCTTTTCTTCCGGGACATGGAGAGGCTTACGGCCATCCTCACCACCTTTCTTTTCTATTTCACCCCGATAATCTATCCCGAGAGCATGATCCCGGAAAAATACGCCTTCTTTATAAATCTCAACCCCCTCTCGCCGCTCATGGTAAGCTGGCGCAACCTTTTCCTTTACGGCTCCCTCAACCCTTCCCATCTCGGGCTCGCGTCCATTTACGCTTTTATGGCATTGGCATTCGGATGTCTCGTTTACGGGAAACTCTCCTGGAGGTTCGCCGAGGCGATATGAGCGAGACCGCCTTCCGCTTCCGCAACGTGAGCAAGCATTATCCCCTGTATAACCGGTTCACAAACGGGATAAAGCACTTTCTTTTTCACCTTCCGGCGCACATGCGCCAGAACGGGAACAGGTTCACGGCCCTCCGGGACATCTCTTTCGAGGTCAAAAAGGGAGAGGCCGTGGGCATAATCGGGGCGAACGGGGCCGGGAAAAGCACCACATTGGGGCTCATGGCCGGGGTGCTGAAACCGAATTCAGGCACTGTGGAAGTGAACGGGAGGGTGTCCCCGATGCTGGAGCTCGGGGCGGGGTTTCACCCGGAGCTTACCGGCAGGGAAAACATAGTCCTTAACGGGGTCCTCATGGGGCTTACAAGAAAGGCCGTAAGAGAAAAACTCGACCGGATTATTGATTTTTCCGAGTTGGGGAATTTCATCGACCAGCCCATAAGGGTGTATTCGAGCGGGATGCTCGCCCGGCTCGGCTTTTCCGTTATCGCCCACCTGGACCCGGAGATACTCCTCATAGACGAGGTACTGGCCGTCGGCGACATGAGTTTTCAGGAAAAATGCAGGGAAAAAATGATGGGTTTTAAAAAAAAGGGGCTCACCATTGTCTTTGTATCCCATTCCCTGGCGGATATAGAGATGATTTGCGACAGGGCGATATGGATAGAGGACCATTCCGTAAGGGCGGAGGGCACTACGTCCGAGATCATAGGGAAATACCTGAGCCCTAAAACATAGCGGAGAATGTATGGAGGACAGGGCAGATTATATGAAAGTCCTTGAGGAAAAGGAGACCCGCATAACAAGCCTTGAGGAGTCATTGCGGGAAAATGAGGCGGCTTTGATCCGTATTTACAATTCAGGCGGTTGGAATGCCCTTCTAAGATACTACGGATTCAGAGACAAGCTTTTGCCTTTTGGAAGCAGAAGAAGAGAAATAGCCGGATGGATTAAGAGAAATTTTTTTTCGGGCAAAGTGGAGAGAAGTCTTCCCGCGCGCACGATCAGGGTAGAGCGCAAAGAGGAGGCCGGGCGCGATAAGGGCGAAGTGCAACTGATTGAAGTTGCCCCGGTTACCCCGGAACCTGACCATTCAAGAAGGCCCAGAGTTGCCTTTGTGGGTCAACCGGTTTATTTCAGGTTCATGTACGAGCAGGACCTTGAGGGTCATTATGACGTGGGGGAATTTGAGCTCAAGTGGGGTGCAAATGAGGAATATTATAAGGGGCTGATCGAATTCAATCCCCACGCGGCGTTTTTCTTTCGCCCGGAGCTTTATCCGGACGGCCTGTTAAACGCACTGAGGGGCATCAAGGTCGCGCTTTCATCCGAACCCATACCGAAGCGCATTAACGGCAGGACGGTCTCGTCCGCCGACATGAAGCTCCGGTTTGAATCCTTGCGGCCCGCAAAAGACAAAAATTATGATTATTTCTTCCATTACGACAGGACTTCCCTTGAATTCCTGAGGCATAAGGGTTTCAATGCAGAGGAGTTCTGTTTTCCGGTAGCCGTGGGGACTTACCGTTATCTCGCCTGCCCCCGGAAGTGGGACTGGGGTTTTATCGGAAGAGGCACCCCCCACAGGGAGAGGTTTCTCGGCCCCGCAAAAAGGGACTACAACGGGCTCCATATAGCCCACGGCATATATGGCGAGGACTTCGTCCGCATGGTGAACGAATGCAGGATAGGGATCAACCTCCATATGGACCAAAACATCTCCCTGGAGCCCCGGATGCAGATGATGATGGCGTGCCGGACGATGGTCATGAGCGAACCGCCTTCCTACAGGGGAATTTTCAGGCCCGGGGTGCATTATGTAGAGTTCACGCATCCCCAGGAATTCCTGGAAAAGCTCGCATATTATCTTGATCATGAGGACGAACGGGAGGAAATAGCATTAAACGGGTTTAATCTGGTCCGGGAAGAATTGGGCACAAGGAAAATCTTCCCGGAATTGATAAATCGCGTTCTGGATGAAAACAGAAACGTTTTTTTTCAACACGCAGAGGCCGGGAAATGCCTCAAGCTGGACCTCGGATGCGGGAAATTCAAAAAGGAAGATTTCATAGGCATTGACATCGAACAATACGGAAACGTGGACGTCCTCTCTGATCTGAACGAGCCCCTGCCTTTTCCGGACAACTCCGTTTCCGAGATATTTTGCTCCCATGCCCTTGAGCATGTCAAAGACCCGCGCAATCTTCTAAAGGAAATGCACAGGGTGTCCCTGCCCGGCTCTACGGTCGATCTCATAGTGCCCCTCCATGAACCCGATCCCACACATTTCACGGTTTTTGACGAGAAATGGTTCGAAGAAAACCTTGACACGGAAAAATTTCACGTTCTCCTAAGCTCCGTACACGAAAGGAGCGGCGTCTCTCCATCAGGCAAGGTGCACGGGTGGACCGAGCAGAGAATTACTCTCAAGTCCCTGAAGCCCGGTACGGCGGCACTTCCGAAGCCCAGTATCGGATTTGTTATCCCAAGGGCGGAAATATCAGGCGGGATCATGGTGGTCTGCCAGCATGCAAACCGTTTGGCAAGGAAAGGATATAATGTCGTCATCCTGAGCAACACGCCGGACGACCCTTCCTCTCTTGACTGGTTCCCGAGCTTTCTGCCGAAGGTGATGCCCATAAACAAACTTCGAAAGAGGATCGACATCGCAGTTGCCACACACTGGACCACCGCATATGCCGTTAGAGATTTCCCTTCAAGGAGAAAAATATATTTCGTGCAATCGGACGAGACCCGCTTCGGCCTTTCCGGGCGGGAGCTGAAACTGGCCCGCAGGACCTATGCGTTCGATTTAGAGTTTATTGCGATAGCGAAATGGATCCGGGACTGGCTTGCGGATTCGTTCTGCAAGCCGGCCGCCCTCGCGCCCAATGCGGTTGACCCCTCCATATTTTATCCCGATGAACCGCTGAGCCCCAAAGGAGACAGACTCAGGATCCTCCTTGAGGGGCCCATAGACGTTCCTTTTAAAGGGATGGAGGACGCCTTCCGTGTCGTCCACGGAATGGAATGCGAGGTCTGGTGCGTAAGTAATGCGGGCCGCCCCAGGCCCGGTTGGAAGTGTGACAGGTTCTTCGAGAAGGCATCACAGGAGATGATGAGGAAAATATACTCGAGCTGCGATCTTCTGATAAAGATGTCCAGGGTCGAAGGGTTTTTCATGCCCCCTCTCGAAATGATGGCTTGCGGCGGAGCCGTCATAACAGGGAAGGTTACGGGGTTTGAAGAATACATTGTGGAAGGGTATAACGCGCTCGTCGTAGAGCAGGGGGATATTTCAGCCGCCAGAGAGAAACTGGCCCTTTTGATCAAAGACAGAGAGCTTCTCGAAAGGCTCAAAAAGGGCGGCATGGAGACCGCAGGGAAGTGGTCGTCCTGGGACAGGAGCAACGACCTTTTCGAAGATGTCATACAAAGAGATCCGGCACCGAAATCCGCTGGCTCCTCCCGGGCCGGGGAACTCAGAACAGATCGAAAGGACCGTCTCGGAGCAATAACGGGGTTGGCCAACCCGCATTATCTGAAAAGGACCTTTTTTTATCTGAGAAATTACGGGTTCCGTGCGACATTCTCTAAAATAAGAACGAAGGTCGGTCTGTTGCGCGCTCTGAGGTAACCCGTGGATAGCTCGGTCTGCGCTGTCGTCGTTTCGTATAATTCGCCGGCTCTATTGACAGAATGCATCAATTCCGCGATAGGCCAGGTAAATAAAATCGTAGTTGCAGATAACAGCACGGATCCCGCTGCAATTCATGCCGTGAGGACATTTTGCGCAAAAGAGCAGAATATCTCACTGCTCTTTAATGAAGGAAACAGGGGACTCGGATATGCCCTGAACCAGGGACTGGAATACTCGCTGAGGAATGGCTATGAATGGACGCTATTGCTGGACCAGGACAGCACCCTATCCCGGAATATGGTCCGGGAGATGTGCTTGTCGTATGAGAGCCTTCCGGAGAGGGACAGGAAAAAAGCCGCCCTGGTCGCCCCCGTTGTTTATGAGAAAAATTCCAAAAAGGAATTTCCGCCTCTGGTCTTCACGTCCGGTTTTCTCAGCAAAAGGATTAAAAGACCACTTAAGGATACCTTTATAGATTTCCACATAAGTTCAGGGAGTCTCATGAATAATAGATTGATTTCGAAGGTGGGCTTTTTTAAAGAGAACTTAATAATCGATTACCTGGATTACGATTATTGCTTTCGGATACTGGCGCTCGATTTAAAGATTCTGTTATCGAAGAACGCCATATTGCACCATTCCCTGGGAAAACCCGGAAGAAAATTCGGCTTGATCTTCAAAGAGCATGATTCCCGTAGGATTTATTATCAGACGAGAAATCGGCTCCTCCTGCTTTCAATGTATGGCAGGCAGTACAGGTCATTCCTGTTTGAGCAATCCGTGAGGCTCATAGGCAAGTTTTTCAAGATACTCTTACTTGAATCGGAGAAGGCGGCAAAAATTAAATTTCTCCTTAAGGGAATCAGTGATTACAAGCGCTATCATTCCAATCTATAATGCAGGCCCCGGTTTGGAAAGACTTTTCTACCTCTTGAAAAAGAGCCCGGCAGTGGATGAGGTCCTCATACTTGATTCCTCTTCGTCCGACTCGGGCCCGGCCATAGCCGCCACTCATGGCGCGAGGGTTATTAGTATCCCCAAAAACTCTTTCGACCACGGGGGCACGAGGACATTGGCGGGGAAGAAGGCAAAAGGCGACGTCCTCGTCTATATGACCCAGGACGCCCTGCCCGAATCGGAGGATTCGATAGAAAAACTGATAAACCCATTGCTCGAAAGGAAAGAGATCGGGGCCGCTTACGGCAGACAACTCCCATCTCCCGGGGCTACTTCCTTTGCCGCCCATCTGCGCGCGTTCAATTATCCGCCCAAATCGCGCGTGACATGTCTCGAAGACGGGAAGAAATTGGGGATTAAAGCCCCTTTCTTATCGAATTCCTTTTCCGCGTACAGAAAAAGCGCCCTTGAGGAGGTTGGCTGGTTCAAGAACGGGCTTACCATGTGCGAGGACATCCACGCGGGGGGAAAACTCTTGCTCGCCGGATACAAGCTGGCCTATGTGGCCGACGCGAGGGTTTACCATTCGCATAATTATAGGGCCATGGAGGAATTCAAGAGGTATTTCGCCATAGGCTCGTTCCATAAAGCGGAAGAGTGGATAATAAGAGAATTCGGCAAGGCGGGAGGGGAGGGCCTGAGATACATAAAATCCGAGCTTGCCTATTTGGCAACCCGGCATGAATACCATCTATACCCGGTTTCTTTTCTCAGGAATGCCCTCAAGCTCATAGGCTATAAGCTCGGCATGTTGTAGCCGCAACCTTCAGGTTGCGTTGCGCTATATATGAACGCAGGCTAAAGCCTGCGGCTACATTACTCGGACAAGCCCTTTGCAGCCCTGATTTTTTGCAGTGTGTCCCGATAAATCTCTTCTTTCGAGGGATTTAGCGCCAGGGCCTTTAAGCAGTATCCTTCCGCTTTTTCCAGCTCCCGCTTCCGGGTGAAAAGCAGCCATGCGAGGTTGTTATAGGCGTCCGCGGCTTCCGGGCCTTTGGCCCTCTTTATGGCCTTCCTGTAATTTGCCCCGGCCTCCTCGTACTGCCGGTTCAGGAAGAGGGCGTTTCCCAAATAGAGGTAAGCCCGCGCGGAGCTTTCTTTCTTCAGGGCGAGCCTGTACTCCCTGATGGCGTATTCGAGCTCTCCCGACCCTTCGTAAGCGACCCCCAGGTTGAGGTGTTCTTCTGCGCTAAGAGGGTCTTCGAGCACGATTATACGGGGCAAGGCGCAGGCATATAATAGTACGGCAGCAATTAGACTTAGCCGTTTCATTTCCGCCTTCTATTTTAATGGAGGCAGTATTAAAAGCGTCCAGAAATCCGCTTTCTCCCATTCGGGGATGAAATCTTCGTCCGCGATCCGCTTGAACTTATCCCGTCCCGAATGTACAAAGACGGCTTCATTTTCGTAACCGACAATGGTCATGAAATGATATTTTTGTAATATCCATACCCCTGTATTTACGAGCACTATCAGCGGGTGTCCCGAATCTATGTTCCCTTTCAGGTCTCGAAGGCTCCCTCTATATTGCCTGGTCCTGAACTCGAGGCCGGCCGCATAGTCCTCGAGGTCCATCCCGATGACTCCGCCCGCCCCCCGGCTTAATATCGCCTGTGCGATCCGGGACGGGTCCTCATCCGCGTTCCAGTAATTGAGCACGCTTGCCAGGGCCGCCGGGCCGCAAGCTTCTTTTTCCTGGGGATAAAAGGGGACGTCTCGGAGGAGCCTGGCGCCGCCCCGGAAGCTCGCGGGCAGGGCGGCGGGTGAATGCCGGAGGCCGGAATGGGAACAACCGCAAATAACGAGAAAGGCGAGAATAACCAAAAGGCGCCCGGGGGCGCCTTTTTTGCATTTTAGGGGCATTTTCTCTGCGGGCACTTACTTGACTATGACCCGGTGACCGGTCATCTGGAGCAGGATCACGATCAGTATGGCTATTATCAGGACGGCTATCACGAATTCGAGCCCGTCCCCGCCCACTCTCAGCTCGTCCAGTTTATTGGCGAACTGGTGTATCCGGGCGTCGCTCATTTTGGCAAGTCGGGCTTCCATCTCGTCCTCCGTGAACCCGAGCTTTTGAAGGCGGTCCCTGATCACCTTTGTCTCCAGCACCTTCTGTATCAGGGCCATGTCCCGGGCCCTGTCTATTTTGGATAGCTCTGTTTTCGAAAGCTCCATCATCTCCGACGGCGAGAACGATGCCTCCACCCCGGGCGCCAACCCTATCGCAAAAAGCGCAAAGACAAGAAACCAGGAGACGCTTCTCTTGAATGGCATTCTCATATTGCCCTCCTTTACATATCGGTCAAAAATGAATTTCTTGGACAGCCTTTAAAAAAAGCGGATTCGCGCACCAAGGGTGCAAAAAAATTGCCGGTCCTTTTGCAAGATGCTACTAAAAAAGGCCCTTGCCGTCAACCGAGGGCTGAGGGCAGGGCCTTAAGGGGGGGGAACTGCTTCACCCTTTCAAATACTCAAGCGTTTTCGGGCTGGGTATCCGAAAGGGGCCAGACCTCTATGTTATCGCTCGTCCAAACCCGTACGGCATCGGCATCGTCCCTGCGGGCGAGCATGTATTGGCGATATCTCGATTCCAATGTGCCCCAATCTATTACTACACCTCTTTTTTGCGCTCTTTCATTGCGTACGATAAGACCTTTTCTCAAAACAACTACTGGCACAACACACTCCCCTTTCCTCAAGTTTTCAAAACGACTTTTTTATGACCATTCCCCTGTAAAACTCGCATTCCCGGCACCTCTCTATCTTCTCCGCGTAAGGGCCCTGGGATTCCCCGTCACAACAGGTCCCTTCGACCACAAAGCATACTCTTCCCGCATTGGGATACGCCGGGCATGCGTTCCGCTGGCTTTTTTCGCATTTCTTGTAGTCCCAGCAATTCATCTTCACCATATCTATCGCAAAAACCTCCCTCACCATCAGCTCTCCAGTCCGGGTTCTGCGAGCATTCCGATTATTTTCTTCTGCTCATCCGCGTTGAGCCCGGCCAGCCCGGCGCAGATGTCGAAACCCTCGCCGCCGAAGAACTCTTCGCTCTCGTCCCTGTGGGCCGTGCTCCACATGTCCTCCATGCTCTGGAGTATAATCGCCTCTGCAAGGCTCTTGATCGCGTGTTTTTCTACGCGGTTCTTCCCCTTTTTGGGTCTCCTTACGCCTTCTCTCTCGATAGTTAACGTCTCCCCCCACAACTCTTTCATCCGTATCCTCCTTGCTTTCGGTCCTATTTCGAGCAACTTACTTCCCGCCCTTTCCCGAACACTTTCTTGAGAAAGGAATCCACGCTTGAAAAGAACAGATCCAGGGAGAAGTCTTCTCTCTCCAAAGCGAATTCGAGCTCGCTCAGGATCCTCTCCGCAAACTCCTCCAATTCAAACGGCTTTTCGATTGCGCCCTTCACGCCCAGCCTTTCGAGCCTTTTCCTGACCTCTCCGCCTATATGCGCGCTGATGACGAGGACGGGCCCCGAAAATCCCCCATCGAGGCGTTCGAGGAGTTCAAAACCGTCCATTCCGGGCATCCTTAAATCGGTCACAAGGAGGTCGACCTTGTTCCGGCCAAGAATGCCAAGTGCCTCCTCGCCATCTGATGCCGTATGTATCTGGAGCCAGGGCGCATATAGCTTAAGGCCCTCTTCAAGGCTCAGAAGAAAGCTCTTCTCATCGTCAACGAGAAGTACTCTTTTTGCGGCCATATCGGGCATTTTTCTCACCGCTAAAATATATGCAAGGAGGATGCCAGAAAGGCGGGATGAGAAAAAGCCTTTTAAAAAGAGGACTTATATTCGAAAGTAGATGTATTCAAAGAGGAAAGAAGCAATATGAGCGGCTCATTTTGAACCAGCAGGCTCATTTTAAGCCGTATTCCTTGATCTTCCGCTTGAGGGTGGAAAGGGATATCCCAAGGGCCTTGGAGCTTTTCGTCAGGTTGCCGGCATACCTGTCGAGGACGTCCCTGATATAATTTTTTTCTATTTCGATAAGAGGCTTAATCTGGCCGTCCCCGCTCCCTGCTGCAAAAAGGGCCTGCCGGGGCTTCTCCGAAGGCAGGCAGAGAAGCTCCGAGGGCCTGAGCGTCTGTCCTCTCTGGAGGATAACGGACCTCTCAAGCACGTTTTTAAGCTCCCGGATATTTCCGGGCCAACTGTATTCCGAAAGGCGCTCTATCTCCTCATCGGAAAGGATGATCTCTCTTCCCCCCGGGATTTTTTTGAGGAGGTATCTGCAAAGCTCGGGTATGTCCCCCCGCCGTTCACGGAGGGCAGGCAGGTGTATCCTTATCACGCTCAGGCGGAAGTAGAGGTCTTTGCGGAAATTTTTTTCGAGGACCTTCTCCAGGTCCACCCCGGTTGCGGCGATTATCCTCACATTAACGGGCTTTTCGGACTCGCCCCCGAGCCTCCTTATCTTTTTGTCTTCGAGCACCCCCAGGAGCTTGCTCTGGAGGTGAAGGGGCATATCCCCTATTTCATCAAGGAACAGGGTCCCCCCCTGGGCCATCTCGAATATGCTTTTCTTGGCCGAGACGGCCCCCGTGAAGGCCCCTTTCTCATAGCCAAAGAGCTCGGCCTCTATCAGGGTTTCCGGGAGGGCCGCGCAATTTATGCCGACAAATGGGGCGTGGCCCGAAAAGCTCTTGTAATGTATGGCTTTGGCCACGACGTTCTTGCCCGTGCCCGTCTCACCGGTTATCAGGACGGAGGCATCGGTTGCCGCGGCGGACTGGACCATCTTCATTACCTCGCGAAGCCCCCCCTCGGCCCCCACGAGGACGGCCTCCTCGCTCTCCTTGTCCCTCTGATAGCGCTGCAGCTGTTCGACGCGCTCCAGCTCCATGGTCCTGAATGCCTGCTCGATTGCGAGGTCGAGCTCTTCCAGTTCAAAGGGTTTTGAGAGATAATTGAAGGCGCCCATTTTGATCGCCTTGACCGCCCCTTCGAAACTCGCGTGGGCGGTAATGAAAATTATCTTGGTCTGCTCGCCGTATTTCAGGATGGCGGGGCAGAGAGTGTGCCCTTCCGCGTCCGGCAGCCTCTGGTCCAGGAGGACCAGGTCGATGCTGCCCCGGGCGGCAATGGCCAGGCCTTCCGACCCCGTATTGGCCGTGAAGACCTCCACCTTGTCCTTCGTCAGGTATTCCTTTATGGTCTGCGCGAAAATCTTGTCGTCGTCTATGACGAGTATGGTCCGCTTCCCCTTATCTGTCCTCACCCGGTTCCTCCCGCAAGAATATATCGACGGTGGTGCCTACGGCGAGCTCGCTTGATATCTGGAGATTTCCGTTCATGCGCGAAAGCATTTTCCTGGCTATCATCAGGCCGAGCCCGGTCCCGTGGGCCTTTGTGGTATAAAAAGGCATAAAGAGTTCCTTTTGCTGTTTTTCTGAAATGCCGCATCCGTTGTCGCTTACCCGTATAAGCACCGTGTTCCCCATCCGCATTATGGTTATCATGATCTTCGGCTCGGGCCTGCCCTCGAGGGCGTCCCCGGCATTTGTCATGATATTAAGGAGGACCTGCTGGAGCGCCCTCGGGTCCGCATAGGCATATTCCACCTGCGGGGAGATGTCGAGTTCGAGCCTGATGCCCTTCTTTTCGAAATCCCCGGCGGTGAGCGACATGAAAATCCGTATGAAGGGGTCTATCTGTATTTTTTTGAGGTCCGGGGTCTCGTACATGTTGAAATTCTTGAGGGCCTTCAAGAGATATTCGAGCCTCGAGACCTCGGCCATCGCCCTGTCTATATATTCCCGGACCGTGTCCGTGGAGGCGGAATCGAGCTTCCCCCTGAGGACGCTCAGGGCCGTCTTCATCGAGTTCACCGGGTTTCCTATCTCGTGCCTTATGCCGGAGAAAATGTATCCTATATTGTTCATCGTGTTCACCGCTTCCGCGACGGACTCCAAGCGCAGCTTTTCCGTTATGTCGCGCTTTACGGCCACATAATTCGTTATCTCGCCGGAGGGGCTTCTTACGGGAGCCATTGTCACTTCTTCCTGATAGGGCGTGCCGTCCTTTTTTATGCTCTCCAGGCGCCCGCTCCACATCTTCCCGGCCCGGAGCTTTTTCCATATCCCTTGATAAGGCCCGCCCCCCGTTCCCGCGTCCGGGTCCTGCCCGTCCAGGGTATAAAAATATTTTCCCGCGGCATCGGCCCGCGAGTACCCGGTTATCTGCTCGAATGCCGGGTTCACGTACATTATGGCGCCCTCCGGGTCCGTTATCACGACGCCCTCGGCCGTGGACTCGACGGCGGCCACAAGCCGCGCAAGTTCCTCTTCGGCCTCTTTCCTTTCCGTTATGTCGCGCACCACCGCGACTATATACTCCCTCTGGTCGTGGAGTATATGTTTTACATTCGCCTCGACCGGGAACGTGCTCCCGTCTTTTCTCTTCTGCCGCCCCTCTATTATGAGATACCCTTTATTTCTTAATTCATCCACCTGTCGGTCCCAGACCTCAGGGTCGGAAAAAGCAATTACAATATCCGGGACGCGGAGGGCCAGCATTTCTTGCCTCGAGTAGCCCATGTCCTTGCACGCCCTCTCGTTCACGTCGAGGAACCTGCCGGTGGCCGGGTCCGTCACGAAGACGGCATCATTGGACTGCTCGATAAGGGCCCGGAAGAGGCTCAGTCTCTCCTCCCTCTCTCTCAGGGCCTCCTCGGAGTACTTCCTCTCGAGCGTAAGCCCGATCCTTTTCGCGGCGGCATCGAGGAGTTCGCGCTCTTCCCTTGTAAATAGCTCCCCTTCCGGAGCCCGCCCTCCGGAAAACTGAATATATGAGAGCTGGATGAAACCCGCCTTTCTTCCGCTTACGGTTATGTCGCTCCCGCAAGAGGCCGGGCCGGCGCAGAATTCTTCAGAGTCGAATTGGGCGCCCGCGATATTGACCCGGGCGCAAATCATCTCCGGGCGGCGGCAGGCCGCGGGAAGGAGCTCGGCTATATGCTGAAATCTCTCTTCAAGGGAAATGTCCTCCCTGCCGAGGAGATCGCTTACCGAATAAAGGCATTTTATCTGGTTTATCCGGTCGGCCAGGTCCCGGGTGCGCTCCTTTACAAGCTCCTCAAGGTGCTCCTTGTAGCTCACAAGCTCGTTCAAGATATGTTCGCGCTCCTCCTCGGCGAGTCGTTTTTCCGTAATGTCCAGGCCGGTCCCGATAACGAATTTCACTTCCCCGTTTTCGTCCAGGAGGACCGTGTTGGACCAGGAGGTCATGCGGAGTTTCCCGTCCCTCGTCTTCCAGTTGTTCTCAAATATCAAGGGGTAATCTCCGCCCGCAAGCCTCCGGAATGCCGCTTCAATCCCCGCCAGTTCCCCGGGAGGGACAAGGTGGTCCCAGAAATATTTCCCTTTGAGTTCTTCGGCCTTGTAGCCGGAGAGCTTTTCGCATGCCTTGTTGAAGCTTACGACCCGGCCCTCATTGTCCAGCACTATTACCAGGTGGCCCATCGTATTGAGGACGGCCGAGATGAACTCGCGCTCTTTCATGAGCCCTTCGAGGCGCCTTTTTTCGCCAAGTTCGTCCTGGACCGCCTGGTAGAGCCGGGCGTTTGATATTGCAAGGGCCGCCCTGTCGGCTATCTCCTGAAGGAAGAGGAGGTCCTCTTCCGTGTAAGATGGTCCGGGCTCATGCCTTGACATGCACAGGATTCCAAGCACGCTGCCCTCATAGCGGAGGGGGACAACGGCGAGGCTTTTTACCTTCAAAAGGTTTATAAAGGGCAGGAAATCAGGGCCTATAAGCGAACTTGCCCCGCTCTCCGAAACATCTTTTATAAGCAAGGGCTTGCCGCTCGAAGCAACAATCCCGTGGAGTCCCTCGCGTGCGCTCTGGGGCCTTTCCAGCACGTCCCGGAAAGGCCCGGCTGCGATTGGGTCTTTGTGTTTAAGGACAAATTCTCTGAAGACCGTTCCGTCCTCTGAAAGGAGCCTTATCAGGGCCGAATCTCCGATCAGCTCCGCCATGAAGCCTACGACGGTTTCCATTATCCCCTGGACTTCGAGCCCGGTCTCGGCGAAGGCCCTCGATACCTCGTCCAGGGCCTTGGCGCGGGCGGCGTTCCGGCTTAGCTCGGCCTCCATCTCCTTGCGTTCGCTGATATCGCGCCCCTCCGGGATGAGATGACTCACCTTGCCGGAGTAGTCCAGCATCGGCTTCAAGGAAAAATCTATTGTCGCGGTCCTGCCCCCCGCTCCAAGTATCTCGCTCTCATAACGGACGAATTTCCCTTCTCCGGCCTCTATAATTGCTTTTTTAAGTCTTTCCCGCGCTTCCTCCGAGACCTGCCACCAGGCGGTTTCCCAGAATGGCCTGTTTACAACGTCCGAGGGCCCGACCCCGGCAAAGTCCAGGGCCGCCCTGTTTATCTCCACCACATTTCCCTCCGGGGTTACAAGCCCCGTGAACTGGAATGTGGAGTCGAAAATACCCCTGTATTTCCGCTCGCTCTCCCAAAGGGCGTCCTCGGCCCTTTTGCGGTCGGTCACCTCAATCAACGTCAATAGGAGGCCGGTTACGCTCCCGTCCGGCTCTTTAATGGGTACGAGGCTCCAGTCCCAGTATGTGGCCCCGCGCTCCGGATTTGCGGCGTACTCAAAAGGCTTTTCGAAGGCGAAATAGGGCTCGCCGGCCTCGACCACCTTCCTGAAGATGGCCTCGTTCTCTGTATTGGGATACAGGTCGAAATGGTTCTTTCCCCTGAAGAAGTCCGGCTCCCGCTGGTCGGCCTCCGCATAGGCCCGGTTCACTTTGATTAAATTGAAGTCCCGGTCCATGTAGGCGATGAGCATGTGCATGGTCGAAAAAACCCGCTCCATGAGCTGGTTTGCCTCGCGCAGGGCTTTGTCGGCGGCCTTCCGCCCGGATATGTCCCTGATTATGCCTACGGCATGCCATTCGTTATTGATGCGGATGGAGGATATGGATGCCTCGATTGCAAATTCCGAGCCGTCCTTCCGCATGGCCTGTATCTCTATTGTATTGCCCACCAGGGGGCCTTCTCCGCTCGCCCTGAAATTCCGGAAGCCGTCCACATAGAGGCCGTGGTATTTTTTTGGCGCCAGGACAAGATGCAAGTCCCGGTTCCTGACCTCCTCAAAGCCGTACCCGAACATCTTTTCGGCGGACCTGTTCCAGTAGACTATCTTGCCCTCGCTGTTCAAGTGTATAATGGCGTCCGTGGCGGCGGCCGCGAAGGCCCGGAATTTCTCCTCGCTTTCTATGAGGGCCCTCTCCGCCTCTTTCCGTTCCGTTATATCCCTCACGACAGAGACCACGAAATGCTCTTTCTCGTGCTCCGCATAAGAGGAATTCACTTCGACCGGAAAGATGATGCCGTCTTTGCGCCTGTATCTCGCCTCTCTCCTCAGGTGGCCCGCTTCCCGCATCCTGCGTACGCCCTCTTCCCAGTGATTCGGATTTGCCATGCCGGGATCAATATCGCCCGTCTTCATCCTGAGGAGTTCCTCGCGGCCATACCCGAGAGAGAGGGATGCCTTCTCATTCGCATCCAGTATCGCCCCCGTCCCGGCATCCAGCACAAAAATGGCGTCGTTGGACCTGTCAAGCAATGTCCTGAAGAGATGAAGCCTCTCCGCGGCGCGCTTTCTTTCCGTTATTTCCATGCCCATTTCGAGCACGAACGGGAGACCCTTTGCGTCCTTGAAAGGATAACTGTATATCTGGAACACTTTTCCGTCCGGTGTCGTCCATTCATGCTCTATCGTCCTCTGTTCGCGGCGGGCCCTTTCAGGGTTGCATTCCGGGCAGGGCTCGGAGGAATTCCTGAAGATTTCATGACAGAACCTGCCCACCCCGTCCCCGAAATTCTCCCTGAAATACCGGTTGGCGTAATGTATCCTGTGATGCGGGTCCTGAAGGTAAACGAAACCTGGGAATTCGTCGAGCAGATGGAAGAGACCCTTATGCCCTGGGAGAGCGGTGTCCGACTTTCCGGGACGTCCGGCCCGCTCGGGCACGACTGCTTTTGCCGGGCCCTCCAGCGGAATTTTTTTAACAGGTTTTTTAGTTTTTTCCCGGCCCATAAAAAATAACGATGAGACCCAGATAAAAGGAATTCAACTCACAAATTCGTTTGAAGACTAAAGACGATCCCCTGTTTTGTTCCTACAGCCCCATTATGCCTTTCGGCCTTTTTTAGAATAACCGATTGAAATTCAAAAATTCAAACGTGAGGCAAGGCGCCCGGGAAGAAAAAGAAAAGCTCCTGGGGAGGGATTCGAACCCCCGACCAAGTGGTTAACAGCCACCCGCTCTGCCGGCTGAGCTACCCAGGAACAACCTATTTTATAACAGAAAAATCGGGTCTTTGTCAAAACCGGGGGGGCACTACGAAGACTCGGAAATCCTGGAGAAATCGCACACCTTTAGGGCAAGAGACCATATAAAGGAGAGGAGTGCCAGCCTGTTCTGTTTTACGCCCTCCTCCTTTGCCATGACAAGGACCTTGTCAAAAAAACGGTTCACGGGTCCGGCGATCTCCGCCATGAGAAGGGCGGCCTCCCCATACCGGTTCCCTTTGAGGAGTGCTTCCAGTTTCGTTTCAATTTCAAGGGCGCTCCTGTAAAGCTCTTTTTCCTCTTTTTCGAGGAAGAGGTCTTCTTTTGGGGCAGGAAGCCCGCCTTCGGGGATTATGTTCCGAACCCTCTTTATCGCGATAAGAAAAGAGGGGAATGCCGGGCTCTTTTTAAATCTTTCAAGCGCCTCGATTCTCTTTATCATCTCGTAAAGGGGAGAGTCAACAGCAATGCCCATCACCGAATTTACAAGGTCCGGCTCATATCCTTTTGACTCAAGTATCTGGAAAAGTCTCGCTTCAAAAAATTTAATGAGATCGGAAAGAAGATTCCGGTCAATCCTTTCGGGAGCCTGAGGGGGCCGCCCGATTGCCTCCATGCCTTTTTCGAGCAAGGATTTTATCTTAAATGGATATTTTTGTTCGAAGAGGATAGTGCAGACCGCGATAGCCTGTCTCCTCAGCGCGAAAGGGTCCTCTGAGCCCGTGGGCAGGAGCCCGATAGAGAAAAACGAGACTATGTTGTCAATGCGGTCCGCGAGGGCCAGGGCCGTGCCTAAAGGGGTTTCCGGGAGCGCGTCCCCGGCATGCCGGGGCAGGTAGTGCTCGTAAATCGCGGTTGCGATATCCGGGTCCTCCCCATCATGGGCAGCGTAATATTTGCCCATTATGCCCTGCAGCTCCGGGAACTCGCGGACAACGCCGCTTACGAGGTCGGCCTTGGCCAGGATCGCGGCGCGCTCCGCTTTTTCCCGGAGCCCCGCGTCCCCCGCGATATATGATGCCATCTCTTTAATCCGAAGGGCTTTCTCGTGGATGGTCCCCAATTTCTCATGGTAAATAACCTTTTTCAGCTCCTCCACCTTGGAAGCAAGGGGTCTTTCGAGGTCCTCCTTATAATAGAAGCGGGCGTCCTCGAAACGCGCCCTGATGACGCGCTCGGCCCCGGCTTTTACGATTTCCGAGTTGTCCTTGAGCGTATTGCTTATAACTATGAAATTATTCAGGAGCTTCCCCTCGGGGTCCCTGACGCCGAAGCATTTCTGGTGGTCCTTCATTACCGTTATTAAAAGCTCTTCGGGCAACTCGAGGTATTCAGCCGGAAAATCGCACAGCACGCCTACGGGGTATTCAACAAGGTTCGTGACCGTATCAAGCAACTCTTCGTCCCGGATAACAGTCCCGTTTACAGAGGCCCCAAGCTTTTCAAGTTCAGCCGCGATTATCTGGCGCCTCTTCTCCTGGTCCACTATCACGAAGCTGGTTTCAAGGAGCGTCCTGTATGCTTTTGCCTCTTTTACCTGGAACGTGACCGGCGAAAGGAACCTGTGCCCTTTTGTGACGTTGGAACTGCGGATGCCCTCCAGCTCTAATTCCACGGTTTCGGAATCGCATATTGCGAGCAGCCATTTTATCGGCCTCACGAACCTGAGGGTCCCGTCCCCCCACCTCATGGACTTGGGGAAGTGGAGCGCAAGGATTATTTTCTTCATTACTTCCGGGAGGACTTCGCTTAACGGCTTCCCTTTTTCTTCCACGAGGGCCGCGACGTATTCTCCCGAGTTCTTTTCCTTTACGATGAGTTTTTCGGGGGCAATGCCTACCGATTTCGCGAACCCTATTGCCGCCTTCGTGGGTTTCCCCCCGGCATCAAAGGCGCTCTTTTTAGGCGGCCCGAAGACTTCCCGCGATACGTCGGCCTGTTTTTCGGAAAGCCCCTCGGCGATAAGGGCAAGCCTCCGCGGGGTCACGTAAGCGCTCAGGGAAGAAAAACCTATATTTGCCGCCTCCAAATGCTCCGCCGCCGCTTTTTTCAGGCCTTCGGCCGCAAGCGGAAGGAACCGGGCAGGGACCTCCTCGACACCTATTTCCAGAAGGAATTGTTTCATCTTTCAAGAAGCGGTTATCCCGGTTTTAAGGAGCGGGAACCCCATCTCCTCCCTCTGGGCAAGATACCCCCTGGCGCACATCCTGGCGAGGGTCCTTACCCGCGCTATATAACCGGTCCTCTCGCTCACGGAGAGGACTCCTCTGGCGTCAAGGAGATTGAATGCATGTGAGCACTTGAGGCAGTATTCATAGGCGGGCTGGACAAGCCCTTCCTTTATGAGCCTTTTGGACTCGGCCTCGAAGGAATCGAATTCCCTGATAAGCAGGTCGGTATTGGCCATCTCGAAATTGAATTTGGAGAACTCGACCTCGTTCATGTGATGGATATCCCCGTACTTGATGCCCTTTGTCCATTCGATATCGAAAACACTGTCCACCTGCTGAAGATACATCGTTATCCGCTCCAAGCCGTAAGTTATCTCCACGGAAACGGGTTTTAAGTCAACTCCCCCGATCTGCTGGAAATACGTGAACTGGGTTATCTCCATCCCGTCGAGCCAGACCTCCCAACCGAGCCCCCAGGCCCCGAGGGTGGGGGACTCCCAATCGTCCTCGACAAAGCGAATGTCATGCTTCAAGGGGTCTATGCCAAGGCCCACGAGGCTTTCAAGATAGAGCTCCTGGCTATTGGGCGGAGAGGGTTTTAATACGGTTTGATACTGGTAATAATGTTGCAACCGGTTTGGGTTTTCCCCGTATCGGCCGTCCGTGGGCCTCCTCGAGGGCTCCACGTATGCGGTCCTCCAGGGCTCCGGCCCCAACGACTTGAAGAACGTGGCGGGGTGGAATGTCCCGGCCCCGACCTCGATGTCATAGGGCTGTAGAATAACACAGCCTTTTTTCCCCCAGTACTCGTGGAGCTTTAAAATCACGTCCTGGAAATACATTGAAACTGCATATTAGTTGATACCCCTTCCCCTTGTCAAACATTATTCAAACATTACTCAAACAAACAGTACTCAAACAGTCCAATATCGCTTGACTTTTTCATGCACGATACATAAAATTCAAGTCTATGGCGACAAGACTTCTCCTTGCGGACGACAGCATCACGATCCAGAAAGTCGTCGAGCTTGTCCTTGCCGAAGAGGGCTTTGAGATCAAACCCACCAATAACGGCGAAGAGGCCTACCAGGCGCTCGAATCTTTCAGGCCCGATATAGTCCTTGCCGATATAGAGATGCCGAGGATGAACGGGTACCAGCTCTGCGAAAAAATCCGCCAGAACCCGAATACGGCGGGTGTGCCGGTAATACTCCTTGCCGGCGCATTCGAGCCCGTAGACGAAGACCTGGCAAAGAAAGTGGGGGCCACGGATTTCATAATCAAGCCATTTGAATCCCAGGACCTCATCTCAAAGATAAACGGAGCGCTTTCCGGGAAGCCCACCTCAGCCGGGGCGCCGGCAGCTGAAGAGGATACCGGGGAAGAGGCATACGCCGTGGCCGAGGCGGAGGGAGGCGGGGAAGACCTCTGGGCAATGGAAGACATTCAAGGGACCGAAAGCATAGAGGCGGCCCCTCTTGAGGCCGAGGAGGCCTTTGCCGTCGCTGATGAGGCGCCCGCCATTACCCCCTTTGAGGAAGAAATAATGGACAGCCCCGCTGTCGCTCCAGGCGGAGGCGCGGTCTCCTCAGGCGAGGTCACGGATGCGGTCCGCATTTCGGTATCGAGGGTGGTTGTGGATGCCATGAAGAAAGTGGACATGAGGGAAGTCATTTTGTCCGCCATCGGGCCCGAGATGAAGAGAACGATAGAAGCCCTTGTGCGCGAGTCCGCCCCGAAAATAATGGAAGCCCTCGTAAAAGACGTAATGAAAGAGGTCTCGGCCGGGATGAAGAAGGACATGGAGAAGATAATCTGGGAGACGGTGCCGGACCTCGCCGAGAGCATAATCAAAAAAGAAATAGAATCCATAAAGTCGGAAATTTAGGCCCGGTCCCGCCTTTTAAAAATGCCCGAAATCCCCAAAAGCTACGAAGCAAAGGACAGTGAACTGAAATGGTACGCCCTCTGGGAGGAAAAGGGGTATTTCAAACCCGAAATAAACCCTGAGGGAGAGCCCTTCTCGATAGTAATACCTCCTCCCAATGTGACAGGCTCCCTGCACATGGGGCACGCCCTGAACGCCACGATCCAGGACATCCTCACGCGCTGGAAGAGGATGAGCGGGGCGAGGGCGCTTTGGCTTCCGGGGACGGACCACGCCGGGATAGCCACACAGAACGTGGTCGAGCGCGAACTCGCAAAGGAGGGCACGGACAGGCACAGCCTCGGCCGCGAGGAGTTCATAAGGCGCGTCTGGGAGTGGAAAGCCGAATACGGGGGAAGGATAATACATCAGCTTAAAAAGCTCGGGGCCTCGTGCGACTGGTCCCGGGAGCGCTTCACGCTGGACGAGGGGCTCTCGAATGCGGTAAGGACGGTTTTTATAAGGCTCTATGAGGAAGGGCTCATTTACAGGTCAACCCGCCTTATCAACTGGTGCCCCCGCTGCCGCACGGCGCTCTCGGACCTCGAAGTGGAGCACGAGGAGCTTGAGGGTTTTTTAACCTACATAAAATACCCGTTTGCCGAAGGGGAGGGCTTTGTAACTGTTGCAACCACGAGGCCCGAGACAATGCTCGGAGACACCGCCGTTGCCGTAAACCCGGATGATGAAGGATATAAGGACCTTATAGGGAAAAAACTCCACCTGCCCCTTACGGAAAGAGAGATACCCGTAATAGCCGATAGCGCGGTTGACCCCTCTTTCGGCACCGGCGCCGTGAAGGTCACGCCCGCCCACGATTTCAACGACGAGGCCATTGCGAAACGGCATGATCTGCCGGGAATAAAAGTAATAGACGACACAGGCAGGATGACGGCCCAGGCAGGGGCTAAATACGCCGGCCTCGACAGGTATGAGGCAAGACAGCTTGTGCTGGAAGATTTGAAGAAAGAGGGCCTGATAGAAAAAGAGGAAACCCACAGGCACTCGGTGGGGCACTGTTACAGGTGCAAAACCATAATAGAGCCCCTCTCCACCCCGCAGTGGTACGTGAAGGTGGAGCCCCTCGCAAGGGAGGCGATGAGGGTGGTCAGGGAGAAGAAGATCAGGATCGTCCCCGAGGGCTGGGAGAACAGCTATTTTGCCTGGATGGAAAACATACGCGACTGGTGCATATCCCGGCAGATATGGTGGGGGCACAGGATACCCGTATGGTACTGCAAGAGCTGCAACGAAATAACCGTCGCGATGGAAGAGCCGAAAAAATGCAAGTGCGGGAGCACGGACCTTTTCCAGGACCCCGACGTGCTCGATACGTGGTTCTCTTCCGCCCTGTGGCCTTTTTCCACTTTGGGCTGGCCCGAAGAAACAGAAGACCTGAAGAGCTTCTATCCGACAAATGTCCTTGTCACGGCCTTTGACATACTCTTCTTCTGGGTGGCGAGGATGATAATGATGGGGACGAAGTTCATGGGGGACGTCCCTTTCAGGGACGTCTACATCCATGCCGTCGTGCGCGATGAAGAGGGGCAGAAGATGAGCAAGTCCAAGGGGAACGTCATCGACCCCCTCCTCCTCATCGAAAAACACGGCGCGGACGCCTTCAGGTTCACGCTCGCGGCCTTTGCCGCCCAGGGCAGGGACATAAGGTTTTCCGAGGAAAGGGTTGTCGGATACCGCCATTTCATAAACAAGCTCTGGAACGCGGCGCGGTATATCATGATGAACACGGATGGTAAGGAATACGCCCCGCGAGCTGCTGATCTCCCCAGCAGGTGGATACTCAGCAGGCTTGCCGATGCAGCGGAAGATATGAACAAATCCCTTTCCGAGTACCGCCTGAACGATGCCGCGCACAGGATATACGAGTTCATCTGGCGCGAGTTCTGCGACTGGTATATAGAGCTTACAAAAGTGGGGCTTAAAAACCCCAATTATGAAAAAGGCGTGCGCTGGTGCCTGCTGTACACGCTTGGCGGCGCATTAAAGCTCCTCCACCCGTTTATGCCGTTTGTTACCGAGGAGTTATGGCGGAAAATGCCTGAGTCTTTCAGGGCAAAAGAAAGCATAATGATAGCTGATTTCCCATCGGGACTACCGAGAGACCCGGAAGCCGAAAGGGAGGCCGATGTCTATATGCAGGCCATATCGGGGATAAGAAATATCAGGGGCGAGCTTAATATTCGGCCCTCGGCAAAGGTCGAGCCGAGAATAAAGGCTGAATCGAGGGAGATACAATCAATCCTCGAATCGAACACACCTTACATGACGAGTCTTTCCGGTGCTTCAAATATAATAATCGGCACTGAAATACAAAGACCCGCTAAAAGCGCAACCTCCGTAAATCCCGGTTTCGAGGTCTATGTCCCTGTGGAAGGGCTTGTGAATATAGAGTCCGAGCTTGACAGACTGAACAAGGAGCTGAGGAAAGTCGAGGAGGATCTTGAATTTGCGGCGCGAAAGCTTGCCAACGAAGACTTCGTGCGAAAGGCCCCTCCGCAGGTAGTGGAAAAGGAAGGGGCAAAGCACGAAGAGCTTGCGGCTAAAAAGGCACACCTTGACCGGAGCATAGCAGTGCTCAAGGGGCTCTGAGTGGAAATGCCGCCCTTCGTAAAAGAAATAATAAGGCTCGCCCTCGAGGAAGACATCGGCACGGGAGACGTAACGAGCGGTCTTCTCATCCCCGAGGACAAAATCTCGCGGGCTGAAATAATCGCGAAAGAGGACATGATACTTGCGGGCATGCCATTCGCCCGCGAGGTCTTCAGGCAGTTGGATGAGGATGTCCGCTTCAAAGCGCTTTTAAAAGAGGGCAGTAGAGTAAAAAAAGGGAAAAGGGTGGCCGGGCTCAAGGGCAGGGCGCGCTCGCTCCTTGCGGGCGAGAGGACGGCCCTGAACATCCTTCAGCACCTTTCGGGCATAGCCACCCGGACCGCTAAATTCGTCCGGGAGATAAAAGGCACGGGCGCAAGCATCGTGGACACGAGGAAGACAAAGCCCTGCCTCCGCTATATGGAAAAGTATGCCGTAAGGGCAGGGGGCGGAAAGAACCACCGCATGGCCCTTTATGACGGGGTGCTCATTAAAGACAACCACATCGAGGCCGTGGGAGGAGTAAAGAAAGCCCTCGCGCTTGCAAGGGCCGGGATGCATTTGATGAAAATAGAGATAGAAGTGAAGGACCTGAAGGAACTGAAGACGGCGCTTGAGGGCGCCGCCGATGTGATCATGCTCGATAACATGGGCCTCTCCGAAATAAAAGAGGCGGTAAAAATAAACGGGAAAAAAGCCGTCCTCGAGGTCTCCGGGGGCGTGACCCTCGAGAACGTAAGGAAAATAGCCCAAACAGGCGTGGACCTCATCTCGGTCGGCGCCATCACCCACTCCGCCCCGGCCGTGGATCTGAGCATGGAGTTTATTGGCTAAAAAATAGAGGGAAGGCAGAAAGCGGCCGGACAATAAAGCTAAAAGATAAAGACATCAGATGAAATGGGACGGAGAGTTTATTTAACTGAATAAGATTACGCGGCGCGGTTCCTGAGCGACCCAAGGAGGGCTTGCCTCCGTTTCATAATCGCGGCAACAACCCGCCCCTCCAGCTTCCCTCTGAATTCAGCCGGAAAGTTTCTTTCTCAGTAATTCATTCACGAGACCGGGGTTGGCCTTGCCCTTCATTATTTGCATGAGTTGCCCGACGAAGAACCCGGCGAGCTTTTCCTCCCCGGCCTTATATCTCTCTACCTCTTTGGGATTGGCCGCAAGCACCTGGTCTATGGCCTTGGATATGGCATCCTCATCGCTTATCTGAACGAGCCCTTTCTCTTTTACGATCTCCTCGGCGCCCTTCCCCGTGCGGTACATCTCCTCGAAGACGGTCTTACCGATCTTCCCGCTTATGGTTCCGTTTTCAATGAGCTTGAGCATCCCCACAAGCTGGGCGGGGAAGACAGGGGATCCCTCTATCCCGACCCCGGCCTCGTTCAAGAGCCTTAAAAGCTCGCCCATGATCCAGTTGCTGACCGTCTTTGGCTGCCCCCCGAGCTTTACCGCCTCCTCGAACCATTCCGCAAGTGCGCGCTCCGAGGACAGGAGTTCGGAATCGTATTCCGGCAGGCCGTAAACGTTCATGAACCTTTCGATCTTCTGGTCCGGCAGTTCCGGAAGGGCGGCTTTAATCTCCTCTACCCACTTTTTAGAGGCGATGAGGGGGACCAGGTCCGGCTCCGGGAAATACCTGTAATCGTGCGCCTCTTCTTTTGTCCGCATGGACTGAGTGGCGCCTGTCGCGGGGTCAAAGAGCCTTGTCTCCTGAATTATCGCGCCCCTTTCCTCAAGGGTCTTTATCTGCCGCTTTATCTCGTATTCGAGGGCTTTCTCCACGAAACGGAAGGAGTTCATGTTCTTAAGCTCCACCTTCGTGCCGAGTTTTTCCTCCCCCGCGGGCCGGACGGAGACGTTTGCGTCGCATCTCAGAGAGCCTTGCTCCATGTTCCCGTCGCAAACGGCGATATAACGGAGGATGCTGCGCATTTTCCTCATATAGGCCCCGGCTTCCTCGGGGGTGCGGAGGTCCGGCTCCGAGACTATCTCCATAAGGGGCACGCCAGCCCTGTTGAAGTCCACAAAGCTGTAAGGGCCGGTCCCCTCGTGGATATTCTTGCCGGCGTCCTCTTCCATATGAACGCGGGTAATCCCGATGCGCCTTTTCGTCCCGTTCACGGTGATATCTATATGGCCGTGCTCGCAAACGGGGAGCTCGTACTGGCTTATCTGGTATCCTTTGGGCAGGTCCGGGTAGAAATAATTCTTCCTCGCGAACCTGCTGAATTCGGATATCCCGCAATCCATCGCGAGCCCCGTCCTGATGGCGAACTCGAGGGCCTTTTTGTTCAGGACGGGAAGAGAGCCCGGGTTCCCCGTGCATATAGGGCAGGTCTGGGTATTGGGCGGGCCGCCGAACTTTGTCGAGCAGCCGCAGAATATCTTCGAACCGGTGAGCATCTGGGCGTGGACTTCAAGCCCGATCACGGCCTCGTATTTATTCATAGCGCGGGCCTTCTTCCGTGCCATTCGGTCGATTGCTCATAGGCATTGGCGGCAGAGAGGATTGTCTCCTCATCGAAGTGCTTTCCTATGAGTTGGAGCCCTATCGGCAGTCCCGGGTTATTGGATGATGATGTAAACCCGCAGGGGATGGAGATCGCCGGAAGCCCGGCAAGATTAATCGATATCGTAAATATATCCGAAAGATACATCTGTAAGGGGTCCTGCACCTTCTCGCCCATTTTAAATGCCGCCGTGGGCGACGTGGGCGTGGCGATCACGTCCACATCTTTAAATGCCTTATCGAAATCCTGCTTTATAAGGGTCCGCACCTGCTGGCCTTTTCTGTAATATGCCTCGTAATAGCCCGAGGACAGGGCGTATGTGCCGAGCATTATCCTCCGCTTGACCTCGGCCCCGAAGCCTTTTGCCCGCGTTTCCATGTACATGTCCATCAGGTCTTTCCCGTCCGCGCGGAACCCGTATTTCACCCCGTCGTAACGGGCGAGGTTGGAGGAGGCCTCGGAAGTGGCGAGGATATAATACGTGGCCACCGCATATCCCGTGTGCGGGAGGCTTACCTGGACCGGTATGGCACCTAAGGACTCCAAATGCCTGATTGCGCCCTTAACCGAATCCTCCACATCCCTGTCCATGCCCTCTATGAAATACTCCCTGGGGATCCCGACCCTGAGGCCCTTCACGCTTTTTTCGAGGCCTCTTGTGAAATCCGGGACCGGGACATTGACCGATGTCGAATCAAGCGGGTCATGGCCCGCAATAATATTCATGAGGATTGCCGAGTCCCTTACCGTTTTCGTAATAGGCCCTATCTGGTCCAGCGAGGAGGCGAAGGCAACAAGCCCGTACCTGGAGACCCTTCCATAGGTCGGTTTAAGCCCCACTACTCCGCAGAAGGAAGCGGGCTGTCTTATGGAGCCTCCTGTATCGGAGCCCAGGGCGGCTGCGCATTCGCCGGCGGCAACGGCCGCGGCGGAACCGCCGCTGCTCCCCCCGGGGATGCGCTCCAGGTCCCAGGGGTTCCTTGTGGTAAAAAATGCCGAGTTCTCGGTCGATGAGCCCATCGCGAACTCATCCATATTGGTCTTTCCCGTGAGGACGTAACCCGCGCCGAGGAGCCTCCCCGTCACGGTGCTCTCATATGGCGGGATGTAATTCGCGAGTATTTTCGATGAGCAGGTCGTGAGTATCCCCTTTGTGCACATGTTGTCTTTTATGGCCACCGGTATGCCGGAAAGCGGCCCGTTCCCAGCGGAGAGCCTCTCATAGGCCTTTTCCCTGGTAAGGGTCAAATAAGCCTTTATCCGGTCCTCGACGGCCCCGATACGCCCGAAAAACGAATCGAGGACCTCGCGGGGCGAAATCTCTTCTTTATCCAGAACGGCCCTTATATGGCTGATGCCGGAATCGTATATTTCCAACCCGTTCTCCCTTAATCTGATTAGGATAAATGATATTGGAACCTCTTGTCAAAAAAGGGAAAAAGGGCCTCTACGGCTGTATTTTTAATGCATATGGATTAAAATAGCCGTATGCCTGTGCCGCGGAAGGAAATAATCCGGGTCTGGGGGATCCTGAAGCCCCACTGGAAGAGGGTGGGGCTCGCGCTCCTGATAAGCCTTTTTATCTCCGGGATAAACACCTCGCTCGCATGGCTGATCAAAGATGTTACGGACGGGATCTTCATAAAAAAGGACACGTTTCTTCTAACTGTCCTGCCGTTTGCGATCTTCGCCGCATTCAGCATGCGCGGGATCGCGACCTTCTTTTACGAGTACCTGATGCAGTCTGCGACCCAGAAACTCGTGATCGGAATGAGGAACGATTTGTTCGCCCATATCCTCGACCTGCCGATGGTGCGATTCATAGACGAATCGAGCGCCTTTCTCATGTCGAGGGTCGTAAATGATACCCGTGCCGTAAAGGATGTCGTTTCCCTTACGGTGAAGCAGCTCTTTGTGGAGGTCACCACTGTAATTGGCCTTGTAGGCTACGTCTTCTGGCTCAAATGGGACCTTGCCCTTATAGCCCTCTTCCTTATGCCTGTAGCCTTTTACGGGACGGGAAGGCTCTCCATGAGGCTCAAGAGGATAAGCATGCGGATACAGGAGAAGACGGCGCTCATAATGCAGGACCTCTCGGAGAGCTTTACCGGGATAAAGATAATCAAGTCCTTTTTAAGGGAGGACCGGGAAAAAAGGAATTTCGTGGGCAGGAACAAGGATTTCTACCGCGAACAGATGCGGGCCGTGCGGGTGAGGGAGGCCGTGTCGGTGATAATGGACCTCTTTGCCGGGGTAGGCATAGGGTTCGTCCTCTGGTACGGAGGCTCGCTCATAGTGAAAGGCTCGCTTACGGCGGGCGAATTCACTTCCTTTCTCGCCGCCATGTTCCTTGTATATACCCCGGCCAAGCGCCTTTCAAAGATAGCGGCCGAGATCCAACACCTCCGGGCCCCCCTCGAGAGGATCTTTTATATTTTTGATTTCGAGCGTGAAGAGGGGGGAAAGATGGATATCCCGGCAATAAAAGATTCCATAGAGTTCAGGGACGTCCATTTCACCTATCCCTCGCAGGACCAGGAGGCCCTGGAAGGTATAAATTTCAAAGTAAATAAAGGAGAAATAATCGCCATAGTCGGAGAGTCCGGGAGCGGGAAGACGACCCTCGTAAACCTGCTCCCCCGTTTTATAAAGCCCACAAGAGGAGGGATCTTAATGGACGGTACGGATATTTCGGATGCCTCTCTCAGGTCCCTCAGGTCACAGTTCGGTTTCGTCACACAAGAGGTTATCCTTTTCAATGATACGGTGCGGGGCAATATCGCGTTCGGAAAGCCTGAGGCATCGGAAGAGGAGGTCATCCAGGCCGCAAGAGCCGCCTACGCCCATGATTTCATTATGGAATTGCCGGAAAAATACGACAGCATCGTAGGGGAAAAGGGGATCAAGCTTTCGGGGGGCCAGAAGCAGAGGATCTCGATAGCCAGGGCCATACTCAAGAACCCGCCCATACTTATACTGGACGAGGCCACGAGCGCCCTGGACTCGACATCGGAGCTCATGGTGCAGCTCGCCCTCGAAAACCTGATGAAAGAGCGGACCACTTTTGTAATAGCCCACAGGCTTGCCACGATCAGAAAAGCCTCTAAGATTCTCCTCCTCGACAAAGGACGGCTCTCGGCCATAGGGACGGAAGAGGAGCTCATGAGGACCTCCCCGCTCTATCAGGGCCTTTACAAGCTTCAATTCGGGCTTAAAATCTCCTAAAATCTCTTGATGGAGATGCAGAGGGTCGGGCGGCACAGGAAAGTGCTCTTTTTTCTTCTCGCCTCCTTCTCTTTCACCATCCCTCTTTCAAAGAGCATAAGCGCAATACTCCTCGGTGCTGCCTCTTTATATATTCTTATTGCCGCCTTTCTGGACCCTTATTCAAGAGAGAGGGCCCGTGCCGGGCTTAAAGGGCCCCTTATCAATGCCCTTTTCCTCTACACGGCCGTACTGGGGCTGGGCCTCTTTTTTTCGGAAGACATTATGGAAGGCCTTGACAAGGTTAGGAGCGCGTTTCAGCTTTCTCTTATTTATTTTGCCGTTTCATTTTTCCTCCATATGGAGAATGGCGAGGGACGGGACGAGAGGAGAAGACTCCTTATCTCCTCCTTTCTTGCCGGCATGCTGATACTCGATTCCCTGGGGCTTATGGAATACCTGGGCCTTATTGGGGAGAGAAAATATCAGATATTGAGGCCCCTCGGGATGCACCATATATGGTTCGGAAACCTGAACGCGGTGGCACTGTACGGGGCCTTGGCTTTGATCTTTTTTCAGCCCGGAAAATATAAATTGCTGGGATTTGCGTCCGTTCTTCTTGCGCTCCCTTCGGTCCTCTTCGCGGAGTCCCGCGCGGTCTGGTTCGGGATTATTATTACCGGGACGGCTTCGGTTTTACTACTTTCAGGCCGGCGCAAGACGTTATTTTTCATTATGGTCCTGGTCCTCCTTGCGGGTCTCCTGTCTTTTTACCAGGGCAGTGATGTTTTCAGGGAAAGAATGGACCAGATAGGGAGCGATATCGCCCTTTTCCGTTCCGGGAACGCGGAGACCTCGCTCGGGATGAGGTTTAAAATGTGGGAGGCGGCCCTCGATATTTTCTTTTCAAACCCGTTCTTCGGGGCCGGGACCGGGGATTACAAGCTCCTGATAGGAAGAATGATCGCCTCGGGAGAGGCCCCGGCCTTCCTTGGACAGTATAACCAGCCGCATAATGTTTACCTGTTTCTTCTTGCCACAACCGGGCTCCCGGGGCTTTTTGCCTATCTCTTCATCTTTTACAGGGGCATGAGGCTTTCCATCTCCCGTAAAAAAAGCTTATATGGACTTCTCGCCTTCGCGGTCTTGCTCCATTACCTGATAGCCGGTCTCTCGGACACAACGAGCACACAGATGATCTCCTATGCCCTGGCGCTTGTCCTCGGCGTTTGCCTTTTTAAGGAATAGTCGGTTTTCAGCAGGACTTAATAGGGTCTCTTGAGAAGGTCCCTTTCGGCAAGCTTTTTAACATCCAGGTAATCTATCTCCGGACCGATAAAGGATTTATAAGAGGGAATAAAATGGGCGTCCATCCATTCCTTTCCGCCGAACAGAAGGCCGAACCTGTAGAACTGGAAGAGGTCCCGTTTGATCCCTCTGATATCCGGACCGTTACCACAGAGCGTTGCCTGGTCCATGTCGAGGAGAAAGGGCCTGTAATTTGCGCCGTCTCTCTTTAAAATTATGTTCTCCCATTTGAGGTCGCCGTGTATATAGCCCGCGTTATGAAAATCCGCTATCGATTTACCGACGAGGAGGGCCGTCTTCTCCCCGTCAGTCACTATGCATTCCGCGAGTTGAAAGGCATTCCCTATGAACTCGGAAATATAATAGAAGACCTTGCGCCTGAAGGAGACGGGTTCGAGAAAGCCGATCGGGTGCGGGACCGGTATCCCCTTTTTTAACAAGGAATTATTAATTTTCCACAGGCGACTTGCCCTGTTGCCGAAGATCTTTTTGCTTAAAAAATGAGGGAGCCCCTTATAATTGATCCTCTTCAGGCATAAATCGTATTCAAGCCCAAATTCCCGCCCGTTTATAAAGGCAAGTGTTGTTGAGCGGCAATCCTTGAGGATTTGCATCCCGCCGGAACCGAACCGGTCGGAGTCTATGGCCTCAAACAATCGGGAAAAATGTCTTTCTCCGATCAAAGAGGCGTAAAAGTTCTTTCCTGTAAGATGAACAGGCGCCCGGGCCGGGGGGGCTGAAACCGGTTCTTTGGAACGGGTTCCGGTGAGACAAGTCTGCATTTGGCTGCACCTTGCCTGGACTTTTTTGCGTTCAGGGAAAAAAGACGGAGTTGAGGATAGCCTGATTTCATTATAGAGGTAAAAAGTACGATATTCCAGTACGTTTTTAATTCTCGCTAACGCAGGTTTTAATGTCGTAAATGATTTTTTTAGAACCCTTGAATTAAAATATTCTCCATGCCGGATGGATCAAATCCCGATCAGTCCCAGGGAAAGCTGCATAAATTTATCGGCGTTGAGAAGATTTTGGTTATCAAGCTCCGCCTGATAGGGGACGTCCTCCTCTCAACGCCCGCCATAAGCGCATTAAAAAGGCATTTCCCGGGCGCGCGGATAAGCGCCCTCGTAAATTCCGGCACAGGGGAGGTGCTTGAGGGAAATCCCGACCTGGACGAAATAATCGTCTTCGACAGCGGCTTGAGAAAAGTTTCGGGGCTCGGAAAATATGCAAGAGAAGCCCTGTTCCTCAGGGACTTGCGCCGAAAAGGGTTCGATATGGCGGTCGACCTCACAAGCTCGGACAGGTCCGCCATGGCCGCATTTTTATCCGGCGCAAGGTACAGGCTTGCCTTCAGGTCCAAAAAGAATTTCCTTGGAAGAAACCTCCTCTTCACGCATCTGGCGGAATTCGATCCCTCTTTCCATGTCGTCCTCAGTCACCTCGATATGCTGGAGCAGATGGGAATTCGCGGTTCAAACCCTTCGTTGTATTTTGCCGTCTCGGAAGCAGACGATGCCCTGGCCATTAAAATTACCGGGGGAAGAAAAGACCTCGTCCATATCCATCCGGTATCGAGCCTCCCAAAGAAATGCTGGAGAGACGAGTACATGGCGGCCCTCATCGACCACCTTATTGAGGTGGGATTAACGCCCGTTCTTACGGCCGGTCCCATCCCCGCGGAGGGCGAGAGAATAAAGAAGATACTCTCCATGGTGCGGGAGAAGGACCGTGTGATAGACCTCGGCGGAAGGCTCACGCTCAAACAGGTGGGCGCTCTTGCCGGGCGCGCACGCCTCTTCATCGGGGTAGATTCCGCCCCGATGCACATCGCGGCGGCTGTGGGCGCGCCCGTTGTCGCCCTCTTCGGCCCCACAAGCGAGACCCTCTGGGCCCCCTGGTGCGAAAAGCGCCTGATACTCTCCCGCGATATGCCCTGCAGGCTCCCCTGCAAGCGGAAACGGACATGTTATACTTACGAGTGCCTGAATTCGATTACTCCTGAAGAGGCGGCCCGGAAAATAGACCGGTTTATTGGGGAGATAGCGTGAGAAAGATCGCCTGTGCCGTTACGAGCCGCGCCAGTTATGCGCGGATCAAGACCGCGCTCCAGGCCATAAACGGGCATCCCGATCTGGACCTCCAGGTCATCGCGGCGGCCTCCGTCCTGCTCGAAAAATACGGCAGCGCCGTAAACGTCATGGACGGCGACGGGCTCTCGATAGCCGAACGCGTGTATATGATAGTGGAGGGGGAGAACCCCGTGACCATGGCCAAGAGCGTGGGGCTTGGCATAATTGAGGTCACGACCGCGCTCGACAATTTAAAACCGGACCTGGTCATAACCATCGCCGACCGCTTCGAGACTATGGCCACCGCCATTTCCGCCTCATATACCAATACCCCTCTCGTCCATATCCAGGGCGGTGAAGTAACGGGCTCCATAGACGAGCGCGTGAGGCACTCGATTACGAAACTATCGGATTATCATTTCGTTTCAAATGAAATGGCCGGGGAGCGCGTTATCAGGATGGGGGAGATGCCGGAGCGTGTCTTTGTGACCGGCTGCCCGTCCATCGACCTTGCGCGGAGCGTAATGGAGCGGCCCGGGATGGATTTTGACCCGGTTCAAAAATACGGCGGCGTGGGCGCAGGAATTGACCTTGATAAGCCCTATATCGTGCTCCTTCAGCATCCCGTAACAACGGAATACCCCATGGCGCGGGAGCATATGAGGCGCACGCTCATGGCCATAAACGGCACGGGGGTGCAGTGCATGGTCTTCTGGCCCAATGTGGACGCGGGCTCGGACGGCACCTCGAAGGCCATACGTTCTTTCAGGGAGGAGCACAGGGAAAATGCAATGCACTTTTTCAAGAACATGCCGCCGGAGAGCTTCTTGAAGCTCCTTATTCATTCCTCGTGCATTGTGGGGAATTCAAGCGTAGCTGTCAGGGAATGCTCCTGCTTGGGTGTGCCGGCCGTGAATATAGGGAGCAGGCAGCAGGGGAGGGAGAGGGGCCGCAATGTGCTCGACGCGGCATATGAGACTGATGCCATCCGCAAGGCCATAGAGGACCAGATGGCCCATGGAAAGTATGCGAGCGAGCTTATTTACGGGGACGGGCTCGCGGGGCAAAGGATCGCGGAACTCCTCGCGTCCGTGCCGCTCACCCAGAAGGCGGGGCTCGCGTACTGATATGGAAAGCCGGACCCGGATAATAGCCGAAGTCGCCTCCAACCACGGGGGCGACCTGAAACTGGCAAAGGAGTTTATAAGAGTGGCCGCCGATATCGGCGTGGACTATATAAAATTCCAGTCCTGGCAGGCCCGGAAGCTCTCAAAAGACGATCCCCAGTACGATTGGTTCGTGAAATCGGAGCTCACCGACGGGGCCCATTACGAACTCCTTGAGGAATGCGGGAGGCGGAAGATAAAATTCCTGACCACTGTATTCGATGTGGACAGGGTGGAGTTCCTTAAAAAATTGGGGATTGGCGAGATTAAAGTGGCAAGCCCGGACTTGGGAAGCTATAGCCTCCTTGAATCGCTAAAGGGAAATTTCAGGCATATTATCGCATCCACCGGGATGCACTACCCGGACGAAATAGAAAAGGCGGCTTCGGTCCTCAAGGGCTCGGATTTCACATTGCTGCACTGCGTCTCGCTCTATCCGACACCACTGGAAGAACTAAATTTAAGAAGGATGGAATGGCTTAAGAAATTCACGACGAGCGTGGGATATAGCGATCACAGTGTGGGAACCGATGCAGTGAAGCTTGCGATTTCCCTTCAAGCCTCGTATGCGGAAAAGCATTTTTGCCTCGGCAAAGAGGGCCCGGGCCGCGTCATGCCCTGGGACGCCACGCCGGAGGAGATGGCCGGCATCGTGGCCCACGCGCATGCCGTATCCTCCATGCTGGGCTCCGAAACCCCCGCGATGAGCGAAGCCGAAAAAAAGGCCCGCGAGAGGTTTGTGGGACGCTTCGGCAGTAATAAATGAAGCCCTTCATACTGGCGATAATAACCGCGAGGGGGGGCTCGAAGGGGGTGCCCGGAAAGAATATAAAACCCCTCTGCGGGCATCCCTTGATCGCCTACACTATAAAAGCCGCTCAAAAGTGTTCCTCCCTCAATGATTTTTTGGTCTCAACGGACTCGGAGGAGATAGCTGAAGTTGCCGCCCGGTACGGGGCAAAACCGCCGTTTTTAAGGCCGGGAGAGCTTGCTCGGGACGACACGCCTTCCTGTCTTGTGCTCCAGCACGCCCTTCTTGAGTATGAGAAATTATATGCCCGCGGGGTGGATGTTATCGTGCTCCTCCAGCCGACAACGCCCTTGCGTACGGCCCATGATATCGACATGGCGGTGGAAATGTTTCTAAAGGCCCCCGAGGCCGATTCCCTGATAAGTTGTTTTGCCGATGCGGCATGCCATCCGAGGGTCATGTACACTATGGAGGGGGATCGCCTGGTGCCCCTTCTTGAAGACCGCCGCCTCCCCGTAAGAAGGCAGGATTTCGAGAAAGTCTACTTGAGGAACGGGGCCGTTTACATCACGAAAAGGGAAACCCTTATGAAAAAAAATACCATAATCGGCGATTCCCTTCTTTGCTATGAGATGCCTTTTATCCGTTCCGTGAATATAGACGAGCCGGGGGATTTCCGTCTTGCCGAGGTCATTATGAGAGAATTCGAAAAGGACCGGCCCTTTTAGCAATGAGCCTGAATAAACCGCGCCTCTTGAATATTGAGCCCCTCAATTACTCCCCCAAGGCAAAGAAGATACTCGGGGAGTTTGCCGTGGTCCATGAAAAAGCCCTCGCCCGGAGAGGGCTTGAAAAAGAGATAGGAAAATACGAGATACTCATCACCCGGCTCGGGCACCACATTCACGCGGGCCTCCTCGGGAGGGCGAAAAGACTCAAGGTGATAGGGACCGCCACAACCGGCCTGGACCATATAGACCTCGTGGCCGCAAGTGAATTGGGCATAAAGGTCATAAGCCTCCGGGGGGAATATGAATTTCTGGAGGGGATAACGGCCACGGCGGAACACGCCTTTGCGCTCGCTCTTGCGCTTTGCAGAAAAATCCCCTTCGCAATGAACTCCGTCATGCAAGGAAAATGGAACAGGGACGAATTCAGGGGCGTCCAGATGAAGGGGAAAACCTTGGGCATCCTCGGATATGGAAGGCTCGGGCGCATGATGGCAAGATACGGCAAAGAATTTGGGATGAGAATAATCGCAAGCGATAGGAGGCCCACTAAGGACGGCACGAAACGCGTTCCCCTCGCCCGTCTTCTTAAGGAATCCGATATCCTTACGGTCCACCTGCCCTTTAATGAAGAGACTCGCGGCATGCTCGGCAGAAAAGAGCTTTTTTCGATGAAAAAGGGTGCCTGTCTCATTAACACCTCCCGGGGAGGGGTCCTTGACGAAAAAGCCCTGCTTCAGGCGCTCGAAAGAGGGCATTTGGGAGGGGCCGCGCTCGACGTGATATCCGGCGAGCTTTCCCCTGAGGGCGTCTCCGGCCATCCCCTCGTGAAATATGCCTCCAGGCATTCAAACCTGATAATCACCCCGCATATCGGAGGGGCCACTGCCGATTCCATGGAAGAGACCGAGATATTCATAGCGAAAAAACTGAGGGAATATTTTTCTCAGGGACAAAAGACCGGAAGAGATAAATGAAAAAAGTCCTTACCATAGGGATTGCCGCCCATAATGAGGAAAAGAATATCAGGCGCGTATTGTCCGGGGTTTTAGGGAACGCCATCGAGATTTCAGTTGATGGACTTCTGGTGGAGGTCGTAATTGCGGCAAACGGGTGTACGGACTCGACGGAGAGAATCGTCGAGGAATTCGCATCAGAGAACCGCCTGCCCTTCCGAAGGACAGCTATGGGTGTGCAATCTCTCGTGCCCGAGCCTGAGCGTCACCCGGTCAGTGTGAGCCTTATTTCCATTCCGGAGAAGAGCAAGACGGCAGCCTGGAATGCGATATACGATCACTCCCTCGGCGGGATGATATGTTTTTTTGACGCCGATATTATACTGCATCGGGGTGTTGTGAGACGGCTGTATAAAACTCTACTCGATGCCCCGGGCGTGTTCGCGGTCTCCTGCAATATTCAGCCGCATAAGGACTCAAAGAGCGGACTGGTCTGGACATACCAGTATCTTAGGGAAAAAATGAGCAGGTCTTTCCCGATTACGAAGATATCGGGCCCAGGATACATACTCAGGAAGACGCCCGACTTTCGGATAGAGATTCCGGGGCATCTCTTGCACCAGGATGCGTTTCTCTATACATACATCGCCACCACGGACGTAACCCCCTTCAACAAAGGACTTGAAAAGATCCGGTGGCAGGGCAAAGCTGTTATCTATCATGCCCCGATCCGCAATCTTCGGCAGTTTTACAGTAACAAGGTGAGGTCACATTATTCCGTCCTGCAATTAAGGGCGCTTTTTGGAGAGAAGTACGACCAAGTGCAGAAAAAATTGAACTCCCAGAGGGGAAGGAAACGGGACAGATTGAGATTACTCCGATGGCGGGACAGGTTTCTCTATTATTTTTTAAAAAAAGTATATCCCGGCCCTCTTGTGAGCTTATTAAAGCGTATCGCTTTTCGGAAGGCGGAGAAATTGTTCAACGGCCTTGGGGGCCAAGATATCTGGCCCACAGGAAGATAGGGCCAAAATATTTCCCGGAATGAGCAAAGTAATACATTAAAAGTCGGAGGATAGTACTCTTATATGCCATTTTCGTCGTGGGAAACCGTTCCTCTTATAGTGGAAATAATTAAAGTTTTGCGTCCCGCAACAGTTCTTGACATCGGGACAGGATCGGGAAAATGGGGTTTTATTGCAAGGGAACTTCTCGACTCCAGGAAAGGCAATTTTCAGAAAGACGATTTTAAAGCCATTATCGATGGAATAGAGATATTTCCAGAATATATTTCCGATTACCATCGCCATATATACAATCAAATTTATATAGATGATATCTGCGAGGCTATTAAAAAAGTAGGTAATTACGACCTTGCGATTTTAGGGTCCTGTTTGGAGCATTTGGAGGAGGAAAAAGCAGTCGATCTTCTCAATGCCCTATACGACAAATGCAAGGCCATATTAATAACCGTTCCCTTTGGGTACAGGCCCCAGGAAGATTGTTTCGGAAATCCGTATGAAACGCACCGCTCCACTTTTACAAAGAGTTTTTTTAAGGAATATTCTCCTTTCATAAAAATAATTTATAGGAAAAGGACGCAAACCGGCATCATCCTGATTCACCATGAAAAGCACATCAGCCGGAAATTAAAAAGACGATTTGGTTTCATAAGCAGCCTGAAATCCCTTAAATATCGGCTCACCGGAATGACCTTCAAAAGGCCAAAAAATCCTTGAGGAGCAGTGTGATAGCATATTTGATAAAAAAATTAGGTCGAATGCTCTTAAGGGAAAAGTTGTGAAGTGCATATTTATTGTCCTTGATTCCGGGACTGCGATACGTAATATATTAAGGACCGATGTATTCAGTCTTCTAAAAGAAAAAAAGGATTTGCAGGTCGTAGTCTTCTCGCCCGTAACCGATGAGGAATTCAAAAAAGAGTTTACAACAGATAATGTCTTAATCGAACCGAACCCTCATTGGAAGGCGAACCCGCTCGTTGCCGCAATCCGCTCCATAAAGAAAGACCTCTGGGCCGAGAATACGAAGGTATTTACTTTCGGGCAGAAGAGGGCCAAGAAAGAGGGCCGGTTCCTGAGAAGGATAATACTGAAGAGACTGAGGGGCCTTCTCCCTCAAGGAAAAATGGAGCGCGTGCTGGACCGCCTCGAAGGATGGTTTACCCCCGACCTCAAACGCGGGCTTTTCGAGAAATACAGGCCAGACCTTGTATTTTATACGACCATTTTCTCCAAGGACCCCTGCCTGGAAATAGCGGCCGAGAAAAGGGGCCTGAAGACCGTCTGCTTCGTAATGAGCTGGGACAATCTCACTTCGAAAGGGCCTTTCCGGTTCAGGCCCGAGAGGGTCGTGGTCTGGAACGAGATACTCAAAGAGGAGTTGTCCCTGTATCATGGGATCAGCAAGGATAAGGTTTTTGTGGCCGGCATTCCTCAATTCGATATTTACAGCCACACAGATAGGTTCCGGCCGAAAGAGGAATTCTTCAGGAAATGGGGCCTGGACCCCGCGAAGAAGCTCATAACATATACAACGGGGACCCCCGGCACGGCTCCTTTCGACAATGAAGTCGTGCAACTCCTGTACGATGCCTTTGCGAAGAATTCCTTCGCCCTCCCGAGCCAGCTCCTTATCCGTCTCCACCCGAAGGACAATTACAAATACTATAAATCTGTGGAAGGGAAGCCCGGCCTCGTAATACAAATGCCGGGGAGGGCGGCAAAGACGAACGACGGCTGGAACCCTACTGTTGACGACATGTACGGGCTTGCCGAGCTTATGCATTACTCGGACGTTGTAGTAAACGTGGCCTCTACAATAACCATAGATGCCGCCGCTTTCGACACCCCCGTGGTGAACGTGGCTTTTGACGGCTTCACTGACAAGCCCTATAAAGATTCCTGCAAAAGATATTATGATTACGAACATTACAGGAACATCGTAGCCACGGGGGGTATCAGGATAGCCTGCTCGGCCCGGGAGATGGTGGAATGGGTGGATTTCTATTTGAAGGACCCCTCCGCGGACGCGGAGGGCAGGAGGCGCATCCGCGAGGAGCAGTGCTGGAGACTTGACGGAAATGCCGGCAAACGCATAGCATCTTACGTGCTTCACTACCTGGACAAGGCTGACTGATGGCACTTTTTGAGAGGATGATAGAGGACAGGCGCTGGCTCTACAGGCCGTGGATACCGTTTTTGAAGGCGGTGGAGGGGGGTGTATTCGCGCGGCATGGCGTGGAACCCCCGGTACTGGACCTTGCCTGCGGGGACGGCACCTTTGCGGCCGCCGTATATGGAGCAAAGCTCGATGCAGGGCTGGACCTGGACCTTCCGAGCCTGAAGAGGGCGGCCGGGAAATATTCATCCCTCACCCATGCCGACGCTGCCAGTTTGCCCTTCGCCGATAATAGTTTTCAGACGGTGATAAGCGCGTGCGCCCTCGAGCATATAGAGGAAGTCCGGAAGGTCCTGGCAGAGGTCCGGAGGGTACTCAGGCCGGGAGGCAAATTCATTTTTTCCGTGCCCAGCACGCACTACGGGGAACTTCTCTTGAGGACAAGGCTCCTCCGCGCCTTGGGGATGAATGTTCGCGCTGACGAGTATGTAAGAAGAAAGAACGCGAAAAGCTCCCATATACATATCTATCCGCCCGAGAAATGGGAGGAACTCCTCCGGGAAGCGGGCTTTACGAATCTTTCGTGCGAATACGCCCTGAGCCCGAGGGTCATGCTCGTCTGGAGCTTTATGACATCTTTCATTTTCAAACTGTTCTTCCTCCCCTTCCGGAGTGTGAGAGAGGTCGGGATCGGTCCTGTGGACAGTTTGCTCCGGGCGATCCTAAAAAAAATTCTGGGCGGGCTGGCGGCCAGAGAGGGGAAAAAAGACCTCTCTTCGGGCGGATATCTGATATTGGTGACCAGGAATGAACAGGCACAAACTCACCGTATCCGTCATTACGCATAACGAGGAGGCCAACATCGGCGAGTGCCTTCAAGGCGTAAAGTGGGCGGACGAGATCATCGTGGTCGATTCGGAAAGCTCGGATAATACGGTTGCCATCGCCAGGGAGCACACGGACAAGGTATTCGTGAACCCCTGGCCCGGCTACCGGGACCAGAAAAACTATGCACTGGAAAGGGCGTCCAACCCATGGGTGCTGAGCCTGGACGCGGATGAGCGCATCCCCCCCGAGACGAGGGATTTCATCCTCAAAGAGCTTGCGGCGCCTGCCTTTGATGCCTACCGCTTCCCCCGCAGGAATTTTTTCCTTGGGAAGTGGCTCAGGCACGGCGGGTGGTATCCGGACCATGTGCTGCGGCTCTTCCGCAAGGATAAGGGGCGCTTCGGCGGCTTGAACCTGCATGAAAAAGTGCTGCTCGATTCCGGAAAAGTGGGCACGGCGCCGGTCCCTATAATCCATTATACTTATAAAAGCCTGGCCCAATACGTATCCAAGCAGAACCTGTATTCGAGCCTCGCCGCAGCGGAAAAGGCAAGAAGCGGAGGGAGTGCCGGCCGGGCTGCTCCGTTCGGCGCCCTCCTCAGGGCAATATGGAAATTCATCGAAGTATATGTTCTTAAGCGGGGCTTCCTTGACGGTCCGCACGGGCTTGTGGCGGCCGTGGGGGCCGCGTACGCTTCCTTCTCTAAATACACGAAGATATGGGAGATGAAGAAACGGTGAAAAAAGGCCTGGAGAGAAAAGAAAGTGCTGGAGAGAGGGCAGGAAAGGACGCGCTGCTTGAGAAGATCAAGGACAGAAGCGCCAGGGTAGGAGTGATCGGTCTGGGCTATGTGGGCCTCCCGCTCGTGCTTGAATTCGTGCGGGCGGGGTTCCGCGTGACCGGGTTTGATATCGACCCCAAGAAGATAAAGGCCCTCAAGGCCTCGCGCACATACATAAAATATATCCCGTCCGAACGGATCGCGGAAGCCAACCGCACGGGAAGGCTCGTCCCTGCAGCCGGTTTTCGCGGGCTCGGTTCGATGGACTGCATAATAATTTGTGTGCCGACCCCTCTGAACAAATACCGGGAGCCTGACCTCTCCTTTGTATTCCGCACCGCCCAAACGATCTCAAAAAATCTCCGGAAGGACCAGCTCATAGTGCTTGAATCCACCACATATCCCGGCACCACGGACGAGGACATGAGGGCGATCCTCGAAGAGAGCGGTCTCAGGGCCGGCCGCGACTTCTCACTCGCTTATTCGCCTGAACGCGAAGACCCCGGCAATTCCCGTTTCACCACGTCCGGCATCCCGAGAGTTATCGGGGGCTATACGGACGCGTGCCTGAAACGGGCGCTGGCGCTCTATGACTCCATAACCAGGACCGTGCCGGTCCGTTCGGCAAGGGAAGCGGAGGCGGCCAAGCTCTTCGAGAACATCTTCAGGGCCGTCAATATCGCCCTTGTGAACGAGCTGAAAATGCTCTTCGACAAAATGGGCATCGATGTATGGAGCGTCATCGGGGCAGCCTCCACAAAGCCCTTCGGCTTCATGCCTTTTTACCCGGGCCCGGGTCTCGGGGGCCATTGCATCCCGATAGACCCCTTCTACCTTACCTGGAAGGCGCGCCAGTACGATTTCCACACCCGTTTTATAGAGCTTGCAGGCGAGATAAACGTCTCCATGCCGTATTATGTCGTGGAAAAGGCAATTCATGCCCTTAATGGGAGGGGAAAGAGCATTAAGGGGGCAAAGGTGCTGGTCCTGGGACTCGCCTATAAGAAAGACGTGGACGACGTAAGGGAGTCCCCTTCGTTCAAGATCATCGAGCTCCTGAGAGAGAGGGGGGCGAAGGTTGACTACAACGACCCCTATGTGCCCAGGATGCGGAAAATGCGAAGCTATGACCTTGGAATGCGCTCCGTGCCGCTTTCGGAAAAAATTCTCGCCAAATACGATTGCGTGGTCATCTCCACCAACCATTCGGCCTATGATTACCGCTCAATCGTGAAGCAGAGCGCCCTTGTGGTGGACACGAGGAACGCGACAGCCGGCATAAAGGCCAGGAACATCATTAAGGCTTAGAAAGAGGTTGAACGAAGGCTTCTTTCAGTCATTCCGGCGAAAGCCGGAATCCAGTGACGTTAAGATTCTCATGGGACAAAAGTCGCTGGCTTCCGGGTCAAGCCCGGAATGACATACAATTCTATGGAATGCCAGGAATGCCGGTTTAATTTAATTTTCTAAGTACGGCTTTCACGGAGCCCACGGAGACCTGGGTCTTGAGCATCACAGGTATGCGGCTTTCGTCGTCCGAGAGCCAGATATAGATATCCCCCTTTTTCATGAATATCCCTTCGGATTCCATGAGGGGCTTGATCAGTATCGTATCGTAGGTGCCGAGCCAGGTGTTTATTTTTTCTTTTCTAAGGACCTGCACTTCCACGTTCCAGACCTTCTTGCTGTCGAATATTTTCACGTATGTGGACTTGCCTATCTCAAGAGGGATCGTCCTCAAGAAATAGAAGCTCGCGAGCGGGTCCATTGCCCTCTCCGGCAGGTCCAGCTCACGGGTCTCTTTTTTAAGGTGGTCCACATAGAGCGCCTTCTTCGTCCCGTTCATCATGAACTGCACTTCCTTGTCCTTCCGGTGCTTGCCTTCCTTGAGCTTGAGTCTGTAAGTCACCGGTATGAAAGAGTCGTTCTTGCAAATGCTCTCGGCCCTGTCGTCCACTTCGTAGAAAAGGGATATGAAATCGGCCGATTTGGCGGTCGAGGTTATTTTAAAGAGCCCGTCCTTGTGGCTTATGCTCAGTGTGGACGTACCGGCGTGTATCCCGTTCCACAAGAGCTGGTACTCAAGCCTTTCGGGCACATGGAATGCATGGGCTCTTTCAGCTGATGGAAACGGGAGCGCCAGAGAGAACAGAATGCAAAGGAAAAGAAAGCTCCACTTCATGTTTTTATATTATACTAAAAAGAATGCTGATAATTCCTGCAATAGACCTGAAAGGCGGCAGGTGCGTGCGTCTCCTGCAGGGCAGGGCGGGGGACGAGACCGTCTATTCGGACGACCCGGCCGGGACCGCCCGGAAATGGGCGGGGATGGGGGCAGAGCTTATCCACATTGTGGACCTGGACGGGGCCTTCTCGGGCGCGCAGGCGAACCTGGAAAGCATCGCCTCTATAAGGAAGGCCGTGGATATACCGCTTGAGATCGGCGGCGGCATAAGGGACATGGAGACCGTAGAGAGGCTGGCGGCACTCGGTTTGGACAGGATAATACTCGGCACCATCGCGGCCAGGGAGCCGGAGTTCCTTAAAAAGGCCTGTGCCGAATATCCCGGAAAAATCCTGGCGGGAATAGACGCGAGACACGGAAATGTCGCAATAAAGGGATGGGTGGAGACTACGGGAATAGACGCCTTTGAGCTCGCCCTTCTGATGGAAAAATCCGGGGCCTCGGGGATAATCTATACCGATATCTCGAAAGACGGCATGATGGTTGGCCCGAATATCGAGGCGACGAGGAAAATGGCGGAGTCGGTGAGTATTCCCGTGATCGCCTCGGGGGGCATTTCGAGCCTTGCGGATATAAAAAACCTCCTGGAGATTAAAAATTTGTGGGGGGCCATAACGGGCAAGGCCATCTATTCCGGCCGACTCGATCTAAAAGAGGCCATTGGACTCGCCAGAGGAGAGAATTGACAGAGTGCTCGCAAAAAGGATAATACCCTGCCTTGACGTAAAAGACGGGCGCGTCGTAAAGGGAGTTAATTTCGTTGGCCTTAAAGACGCCGGAGACCCGGTTGATAACGCCATATACTACGACGAGCAGGGGGCGGACGAACTCGTATTCCTCGATATCACCGCCTCACATGAAAAAAGAAACATAATCCTCGAGGTGGTGAGAAGGACCGCCGAAGAGGTCTTCATGCCGTTTACGGTGGGCGGGGGCCTGAAGGGCCTGGACGATATCCGGGAGCTGCTTAAGGCCGGCTCGGATAAGGTCTCGATAAACACATCGGCTGTGAAAGACCCGGAATTCGTGCGGAATGGGGCCTTGCGCTTCGGTTCCCAATGCATGGTGGTGGCGATAGACGCAAAAAGAACGATTGGAAGCAAGGGGCAGGCGCCGGAATGGACCCGCTCCCATTCCGAGATCCTCATCTCCGAAGGGGATGAGACCTGGGAGGTTTATATCCACGGGGGCAGGACCCCCATGGGCCTCGATGCCGTAAAATGGGCGCGCTTCATGGAAAGCCTCGGGGCGGGGGAGATACTCCTCACCTCCATGGACCGGGACGGGACGAAAGACGGCTATGATATCCCGCTCACAAGGGCCATTTCGGAGGCGGTCTCGATACCCGTTATAGCCTCGGGCGGCGCGGGCACGCTCGAGCATCTCTACGAAGCGCTCTCGGAGGGAAAAGCGGACGCCGTGCTCGCGGCCTCCATATTCCATTACAGGGAATATTCGATAAGAGAGGCAAAGGAGTATCTCAAAGCGAAGGGCGTGCCCGTAAGGCTCTGAAAACCCGCCCCATCAAATATTAAATGAACCACCTCCTCAAGCAGGCAAAAGAAACCATATCCAAATACTCGATGCTCAAGGGCGGGGAAAGGGTCCTAATAGGGCTTTCCGGCGGCGCCGATTCCGTCTGCCTGACTGAAATACTTGCCAGGCTAAAAAAAGAATTCGAGCTGGATCTCTTTGCCATCTACATAGACCACGGCTTAAGACCCAAAGAGACACCCGGAGAGGTTAAATTCGCAAGAGAGTTCTCCGGGGCGCGGGGGATGGAATTCATGACCGAAAAAATTGACGTCCTCTCGTACTCGAAAAGTAAAAAGGTGGGAAAACAGGAAGCCGCGAGGGTCCTGCGCTATCAGGTTTACGAAAAAAAGCTTGCCGAGATCGGGGGCGCAAAAATTGCCCTCGGCCATACGGCGGACGACCGGGTGGAGACCTTCTTCATGCGGCTCGTAAGAGGGGCCGGGGGGAGGGGGCTCCTTTCCATCCCGCCCGTGAGAGGCAAAATCATAAGACCTCTTATAGCCATACAAAGAAGAAACATAGAAGATTATCTCGGCCAAAAGGGGATACATTTCATCACAGACCCTACAAATATCAAGTTAGACTACACAAGGAATAAATTCAGGCTCAAAGTGATACCCCTCCTCAAAGAGTTCAACCCCAACCTTGCCGAAACCGTCCTCCGCACGGTCGATATAATCTCCGATGAGGAGAGGTATTTCGAAAATATCGTGCTCAAGAGCCTTATGAAGCTCATCCCGCACAAGACCGACGAGGAGATAGAGATCTTCCTCGTGCCCCTCCTCTCCATGGACCGGGTGATACTCCGGAGGCTCCTGAGGAAGGCCGTGGAGCTTACGGAGGGGCTCAGGGCCTCCTTCGATTTCGGGCACATAGAGGATATAATACGTCTTGTGAAAGAAGGAAAGCCGGGCGACAGACTATATCTCCCCGGGAAGGTGAGGGCCATTAAAAAGTATTCCACTATTCTCATAACCTCAAGGATTCCTGTGAGGTTGGGAAAATATGAACTCCCGGTTCCGGGCGAGATCAAGCTCAAAGAAACCGGTGCCGTGCTTAAGGCATCCCTCGGAGAGGAAAAGATCGAGGCCGATGGAAAAACGCGCGCCCTCGTCGATCCGGCCAAAATAGATTCCAGTCGTCCACTTACTCTCCGGGCCAGAGAGGACGGGGACTTCTTCTATCCGGCCGGGTTCGGCAGGCGAAAAAAGCTCCAGGACTTCTTCGTGGACGAGAAGGTCCCGAGGGACGAGCGGGACCAGGTGCCGGTCGTGCTTTCGGATAAAGACATTATATGGGTCGCGGGCTACAGGGCGGACGAACGCTTCGCGCCGGGGCCTGATACGAAGAAATTTCTGCTCATTGAAATCAAATGAGTCAATTAAGGAGAACTGCAATAAAATTATCCCACCCTGTCATTCCGGGCTTGACACGGAATCCACTTTGTTTTTCCGTCATGCCCGAGTGTCTTAATCGGGCATCCAGTTTGCATTCTGGCTCGCCCGTTCCCCGATCGTGGTCGGGGACAAGTTTCACGGGGACAGGTCTGGATTCCCGCTTTCGCGGGAATGACCCGAAAAGCATACACTTTATTATGGAGCTAATAAATGAGCTTAAAAAGTTGAAGCGCCTGCGCCCTATCTGCTATATTTTGTCTTTCAATATCTTCGCCCTTATAAAAGGAGGCGTTAAATAATTTGGTCAGGGTAAGGTTCGCTCCAAGCCCCACGGGGCATTTGCATATCGGGGGGGCGCGCACGGCGCTTTTCAACTGGCTTTTCGCAAGGCACGAGGGCGGCACATTCATCTTAAGGATAGAAGATACGGACAGGAGCCGCTCCACCGAGGAATTCATAGAGGCCATAATAGACGGCATGAAGTGGCTCAAGCTCGACTGGGACGAGGGCCCCTTCAGGCAGACCGACAGGTTTGATGTCTATAGAAGCTATGTAAGAAAGCTCATGGACGAAGGGAAGGCTTATTACTGCTACTGCACGGCCGAAGAGCTTGATGAAAGAAGAAAGAAGGCGCTTGCCGAAGGCCGCCCGCCCATGTACGACAGGCGCTGCCGTTTCGGCCCGCCAATAGAGGGGAGGGTGCCCTCAGTAAGGTTCAAGATGCCCGAGGCCGGCCAGACCGTCATAAACGACCTGATAAAGGGCCCGGTGGTATTCGAGAACGGCCAGCTTGACGACCTCATAATCCTGCGCTCGGACGATACCCCCACCTATAATTTCGTCGTCGTCGTGGACGACGTGGATATGAAGATAACGCACGTCGTCAGGGGAGACGACCACCTGAACAACACGCCCAAACAGGTGCATATCTATAATGCCCTCGGCTATAAGGCCCCCGAATTCGGCCACCTCCCGATGATACTCGGTTCCGATAAGGCCCGGCTCTCGAAGCGGCACGGGGCCACATCGGCCACGGCATACAGGGAGATGGGCTACCTGCCCGATGCGCTCGTAAACTATCTGGCAAGGCTCGGCTGGTCTTATGGCGACCAGGAAATTTTCACCCGCGAGGAGCTTATCAGGCACTTCTCGCTCGAAAACGTGGGCAAGTCGGCGGCCGTCTTCAACCCCGAAAAGCTCCTCTGGCTCAATGGGGAGTACATGCGCATGACCCCTCCCGAAGAGCTTGTGGCGCTTGTGCGCCCGTTCCTCCTTTCCAAAGGATTCATAAAAGAGGGTGCGGCAATTGACCCCGAATGGCTCAAGAAGGCGGTGGTAAGCCTGGTTGAGCGCTCGAAGACGCTTCTTGATCTCGCGGACGGGCTTAAATATTACCTCCTGGAGGAAGTCGAGATCGATCCTGCGGCAAAACAGAAATTTCTGAACAAGGAAACACTCCCTTATCTTCTTGATGTGAAAGAGGCCCTCTCCGGGCTCGAAGGCTTTACGCATGAGGGCCTCGAGGACGCCTTCAAAAAAGTGGTCGAAAAGCACGGCACAAAGCTTGCCAAAGTGGCCCAGCCGGTAAGAGTGGCGGTAACGGGCGGCACGGTGAGCCCCGGCATCTTCGACGTGCTTGAGATTGTGGGCAAGGAGCGCGTGCTCAAACGCATCGAAAAAGCGATAAAGGAAATATGAGCTATATAGCGGTAATAGGGGCGGGCTCGTGGGGTACCACAATAGCCGCCATGCTTGCCGGGAAGGAATTCGATGTAAGCCTCTGGGCCTATGAGGAAGACCTGGCCCGCGAAATGGAAGAGACACGAGTGAACCGGGTTTATCTGCCCGGATGCCGTTTGCCGGATAACCTGAAAATATCATCTGAATTTCGGGATGTACTCAAGGATTCCCGGTTCGTTATCAGCGTAGTTCCCACACAGCATATAAGGGGAGTCCTCGCCAAGGCGGCCCCTTTCCTACCGGAAAACGCCTCGTTCGTAAGCGCCTCCAAGGGGATCGAGAACGACAGCCTCAAGAGGCCCTCCGAGATCATTCTCGACATCTTTCCGGCGAGAAACGTCTCGGTCCTCTCCGGCCCATCCTTTGCCAGCGAGGTCATAAAGGAGCGCCCCACGGCCGTGAGCCTTGCCTCGTGCGATAGAGAAGAGGCCCTTCTCCTTCAGGAACTCCTCACGACCGGTTTCTTCCGCGTGTACACGAACGAGGACATAGCGGGCGTGGAGCTTGGCGGCGCCCTTAAGAACGTGGTCGCCATCGCTTCGGGCATTTCGGACGGCCTCGGGCTTGGCAATAACGCCCGCGCGGCCCTTATAACGAGAGGCCTTGCCGAGATGCGAAGATTGGGCATTGCGATGGGTGCCAGGGAAAATACTTTCTCCGGCCTCTCCGGTATGGGCGACCTCGTCCTCACCTGCACGGCAAATCTTTCGAGGAATTATACATTCGGGATGAAGCTCGCGGAAGGCAGAAAAGCCAATGAAATCCTCGCCGAAAGCCGCTCCGTTGCCGAAGGCGTCCAGACCTCCAAGTCCGTTATGGGCCTTATCGAAAAATACGGGGTCGAGATGCCCATCGCGCTCGAGATATACCGTGTGATATTCGAGGGCAAGTCCCCCGGGCAGGCCGTCCAGGACCTCATGTCCCGCTCCCTTAAAGAAGAGTTCTATGGATAAGGGAGACATAAAAAGCCTCCTCGTCAGAGTGGCATCGGGGAAACTCTCTCCCGAAAAAGCCCTCGAAAAATTAAGGCACCTCCCGTATGAAGACATTTGTGTTGCCAAAATCGACCACCACAGGAGCTTGAGGCAAGGCATACCGGAGGTCATCTTCGCCCGCGGCAAACGCCCCGAAGATGTCGTTAAGGTCGCGCGCGCCATGCACAAGCGGGCAGGTAGCTTCCTTATAACAAAGGCAGATAGGGAAATATACGAATCCCTCCGGATTAAGGAGGCCGTATTCCATCCGCTATCGGGCATGATCACCGCCGGAGAAAAGGGGAGAAAAAAAGGCTCCGTGCTCGTAATCTCCGCGGGGACGGCGGATATGCCCATAGCCGAGGAGGCGGCCGTCACGGCCTCGTTTTTGGGCAGCAATGTGGAGACCCTTTTCGATGTGGGTGTGGCCGGCATCCACAGGCTCCTCGATTCCGGTAACAAGCGCCCGCTTGAAAAAGCCCGGGCGATAATAGTCGTGGCCGGGATGGAGGGCGCCTTGCCCTCGGTCGTTGGCGGCATAACGGACAAGCCGATAATCGCGGTCCCGACCTCCATCGGATACGGCACGAGCCTTGGGGGGCTCACCGCGCTTTTTGCCATGCTGAACTCCTGCGTGCCCGGCATCGCCGTCATGAACATCGACAACGGCTTCGGCGCCGGGTGTTTGGCGCACAGGATAAATACGCTAAAGTAAGGTGCGCTCCGCCCCCCTGGGCCCCGATTACTTTTTTCTTGCTTGCCCAAGATTAATTTTTTAGACCCAGCCGCTCGGCTTCATGCAGTTCAAGGTGACCAAGGTCTTTAAGAGCATTGGTCCCTCTAGAGCCAGCGGGACAGAGCGACACTTGGGCCCGTTCTCCGAACGGGCCTCTCTCATATAGAGAGATGCTATCGCGTGCGTGCGCGTTTTTTTTTGGCGTTCAAGGCCAACCCCGATTTTATTTTAATTTCAATCATTTGGAAGATTTTCCCGTTCAAACTTTTTGAACAGGACAATAAAGTCTTCTTTTACAAGCACTTGCCAAATCCATTTTGTTCATTCTCCCTACTCCTTTTTTCTCTTTTCTGCCGCCTCTCGTCCTGCCGAGCCGTCGCGCAGACCGCAGTTTACACCATTACAGGGTGAACTCGTCTAGATGAACTGGTTCACCATTTTCACGGCACTACCCACCCCTATACGAATTTTCGGATCGGGAGCTAAAGCTCCCTTTGTTCGAGAGGGGATTACCCACCCCTGCACCCCTCCCGAGAGGGGACTTTTAAAAGAGACCCTCAGACTTACTGGAAGCGAGATTGAGAGATCCCGGTAAAATTCAGGGGCTCGTTGGTCGTCCGCTCGCTAAGATTCCGAACTCGCACAGCGCTGTAACCCCTCCTTTAATTCCTCCCCTTGCCAAGGGGAGGAGAGGTGGGGTGATCTCATTTTTTAAAACCCGCCCGCCCACCCTGGACGAAAAAGGTTCAATTTTGGATGAGAGCGGAAATCAATTTCTTCCTGTACTCCGCTGGGCCGACTTTTTGTATAATTATGATGATTTCAATCGTTAATTGGAAAGCATAATAAGGAATTAAGTATTGTGTCCCCGGAACTTTCGGAATTTTCCCGGAATTTTGAATAATCGGCAAAAATGCATAGTCTGCATAAAAAATAATGTTCGGCTGGCATTGATAAAGGAGGTATACGCATGGACATGTGGAAGTTCTTTAACATCACGCATCGGGAGCACATTCTCTGCAATCCGATGAGTCTTGAGAAACTTGAACAGCTTATCACACTTCTGCCTCTGAAACCTGGGGCACGCGTGCTTGATATCGCCACTGGAAAGGGCGAGTTTCTCATCAGGCTTGCAGAGCGGTACC
>Ga0214473_10000281_pt1 | contig 71239 bp, 51 predicted proteins | sample RVTome_7_FD_203509 | JGI IMG/M metagenome (GOLD analysis project Ga0214473, IMG submission 203509) | Soil microbial communities from uranium-contaminated site in the Upper Colorado River Basin, Wyoming, United States - RVT98D197 | ecosystem: Environmental > Terrestrial > Soil > Contaminated >...
CCGTAAAATAACCGATGAGCAGGTGGCAAGGGTGGAGTTATTAATCAACACAAGGCCCAGAAAATGTCTGGGCTATAAAACGCCCCTTGAAGTTGCTTCTGTTGCACTTCGAGATTGAATGTAGGATCTTATTTTATGTGCGCCGCAATAAAAAAACAGGAACATGAGACCGAGGGGCAGAGGGCCGTCCCGCTTGAGCTTGCGGTGGGGATGGCGCTCGCCCACGATATAACCGAGATAAGGCCCGGGGAGTTCAAAGGGTGCGCCTTCAGAAAGGGGCATATAATCGGGACGGAGGACCTCCCGCACCTGCGGAGGCTCGGGAAGGAGAACGTCCTCATACTCGAACTCGCCTGTGGGGACGTCCATGAGGACGAGGCCGCCATGGCCCTTGCCGGGGCGCTCTCGGGAGAAGGGGTGGAGACCGCGGGCGCGCCAAGGGAGGGCAGGGCAAACCTCATCGCGGGGAGAGACGGCCTCCTCAAAATAGACAAAGAGGCCCTCCTTGAATTCAATATGCTGGGGGAGGTCGTCTGCGCCACGCTTCATGACAATACCCTTGTACGGAAGGGGCAAATTGTAGCGGGGACAAGGAGCATGCCGCTCGTCCTAAAGAGAAAGGTCCTCGAGGAAGCCCTTGCCCTCCTGAAAGGAAGGGAGCTTATAAGGATAAAGGAGCTGAAAAGGCCGAAAACGGGCGTCGTAATAACCGGAAACGAGGTATATTGCGGGCTCGTGAGGGACGCCTTTGCCCCGGTCATCAGGGATAAAATAGAGGCCCTGGGCGGGGAAATTACAGATTTTTTTTATGCGCCGGACGACGCGGCCCATATAGAAAAAAGGTTAAGGGAGCTCCTCGCGGCCGGGGCCGAACTCCTCATTCTAACCGGGGGGATGTCCGTAGACCCCGATGACGTAACGAGGTCCGCCGTTCAGAAAATCGCCGAAGACGACGTCTACGGCGCGGCCGTGCTCCCCGGCTCCATGTTCCTCAGCGCCTATATAAACCGGGAAGATGGGCCTGTCCCGGTCCTCGGAGTGCCGGCCTGCGCCCTTTACCACAAAGCCACGGTCCTGGACCTCCTCCTCCCCCGGATACTCGCAGGGGAGAAGATAGGCAGGGAAGAGCTCGCCCGTCTCGGGCACGGGGGACTCTGCCTCGCATGCGGCGAGTGCCGCTATCCGGTATGCCCGTTTGGAAAATGAAATGGACCTCCTCGATCCACATAAAAGAAAGATAGATTACCTGAGGATATCCGTAACTGACCGGTGCAACCTCCGGTGCATCTACTGCATACCGAAAGGGACCTCCCTGTGCAGGAAAAATTCGGACGTCCTGGGCAGGGACCTCATACTCTCTTTCGTGAGGTCGGCCCTTAAACATGGGGTTAAAAAAGTGAGGCTTACGGGGGGCGAGCCCCTCCTCCGGCCCGACATAGCGCCGCTTGTAAGGGGATTGAAGGCCCTGGGGGTTCAAGATGTCAGCCTCACCACAAATGGAATATTGCTTGAGAAAAAACTGCCTGCCCTGAAGAAAGCGGGCCTGGACAGGGTGAACCTGAGCCTTGACACCATGCGGCCGGAACGCTTCCGCATTCTCACCCGGGGGGGCGCCATCGGCAAGCCTTTCCGGGCGCTGGAACTCCTTGAGGAGGCAGGGTTGACCCCGGTTAAAATAAATGTGGTCCCAATCCGGGGCATAAACGATGACGAGATACCCTCTTTTGCCGAACTTACCCGGACGAGGCCTTTTCATATCAGGTTTATAGAATTGATGCCCATCGGTAACCGGGCCTGGAGCCGGGAGCGCCTTATAAAATCGAGCGAGGCCATGAGCATCATAAGCTCCGCCCTGGGGCCCCTCGAATGGAAGGGCCAAGAGGGCTCCTCCAGGAATTATGCGCTTAACGGGGCCCGGGGCCTTATAGGTTTCATCAGCCCGGAGAGCGACCATTTTTGCGGGTCCTGCAACAGGTTGCGAATCACTGCCAAAGGGAAACTCAGGCCCTGCCTTTTCTCTCCGTTCGAAATAGATATTACAAAGGCCCGCTCCGAAGAGGAACTTGAAAAGATGCTCCTTCAAGCGGTAAGGGAAAAGCCCGCGGGCAGGGCCGCCGATGCCCCGCTCCCCCTCGCTTCGATGTCCCAGATCGGGGGCTGATCCCGACCCGGGGGCGAGCAGGTGCTTGCCCGTTCTTTAAATCCGCTCGCTTTACAAGCCAAAGAGGATTTTGTTATAACAGTCCGGCGGGTAAATACCCCCCGCTGCGCAAAAAATTCCCTCTTAAGGAGAGCTACTTGGAGCATGAACTGCCCAGGGTGCTCGTAACCGGCGGCGCGGGCTTTCTGGGCTCGTTTATATGTGAGCGGCTGTTGGACTCCGGTCACGAGGTCCTCTGCGTAGATAATTTTTACACCGGGGCCAAAAGGAATATCGCGCACCTGCTCCGGAACCCCTACTTCGAGCTTTTGCGCCACGATATCACGTTCCCGCTCTATGTGGAAGTGGACGAGGTCTATAATCTCGCTTGCCCGGCCTCTCCCATCCATTATCAGAACGACCCCGTGCAGACGACCAAAGTGAACGTACATGGCTCGATAAACATGCTGGGACTCGCAAAAAGGGTAGGCGCAAAAATACTCCAGGCCTCCACCTCGGAGGTTTACGGAGACCCGGCCGTGCACCCCCAGCCCGAATCCTATTGGGGGAACGTGAACTCCACCGGCCTGCGCTCCTGCTATGACGAGGGCAAGAGGTGCGCCGAGACCCTCTTTTTCGATTACCACAGGAAGCACCGGCTCAAGATCAAGGTGGCGAGGATATTCAACACTTACGGGCCCCGCATGCACCCCAATGACGGGCGCGTCATCTCGAATTTCATAATGCAGGCATTAAGGAATAAGCCCATAACCGTCTACGGGGACGGCACGCAGACCCGCTCCTTCTGCTATGTGGATGACATGGTGGAGGGCCTGCTCAAGCTCATGGACTCGGCGGAGGACGTTACCGGCCCCGTCAACCTCGGCAACCCGGATGAGTTTACCATACTCGAGCTGGCTCAAAAGGTGATAGGGCTTTCAAGCTCTTCCTCCGGGATAACCTTCAAGCCCCTCCCTTCGGACGACCCCCGCATGAGGCGGCCCGATATCGGCATGGCCAGGGAAAAGCTCGGCTGGTCCCCGAGGACCCCATTGGAACAGGGGCTCGAAAAGACAATCTCCTATTTTGAGGACCTCCTTAAAACAACGAAGACCCCGGCCGAGGACGATTCCGCGGGCCGGGAATAATCCGCGGGGGAGGCAGGCAAGGTGATTGAGAGCAGCTTCAACTGGTATGCCCTTTACGTAAGGAGCAGGCATGAATTCGCCGTAGAGAGCGAGCTCGCGAAAAAGCGGATAGAGACGTTCCTCCCCTCCGTGAAGAAATTAAGCAGGTGGAAAGACCGCAATAAGCTTGTCCAATTCCCCCTCTTCCCGGGCTATCTTTTCGTCCACATCGAGAGCGGGCCGGAGCAATTTAGAAGGGTGCTTAAAACCCCGGGCGCGGTCAATCTGGTCTCACTCGTTCCCGGCCAGCCTGCGCCTGTGCCGGTCCAGGAGATCGATTCCCTGAAAATAGTAATAGGGAGCGGAGAAGATTTCGATATATACCCTCATCTCAAGGAGGGGTCCAGGGTCAGGATAAAAAAGGGCGCCCTGGCGGGGGCCGAGGGGGTCCTCATGAAAAAAGAGACCCAATTTCTTTTTCTGGTGAATATAGAAATCCTTGGCAGGAGCATAGGGGTAAAGGTCCATGCCGATGAGGTCGAGCTTATCTGAGCAATTTTTTGTTAATTGCCCTCATTTCAAGCATATCTAAAAACGACTTTGGGGCTTTTAGCACAATTTTCCCGTGTATCTGGAAATCTCCCATCAGACCGGAGGTAAAACTCCGCTCGCGCTAAGCCCTTTAAATTCCTCAATATTTTCTAAATTAATCAACAAATTTATTTTCAATGAGACAAAGACTCGTTTTCAGGCATATTATTTGCTCCCTTCAGGGTCGAGTTGAATAAAAAATTGCTGCGCAAAAAAGCTTTTAAAACAGGGCCTTTAGTTAGAAATTTAGCTTGACGGAATTTGTGTCTTTGTGATTTAATGGGTAAGTTTCTACTTGCCTTTTGGGGGAACTCAGGTGTAACTGAGATGGCGGAGCTTTGCTAAAATCAAGCGGAAAAGAAATTTGAAAGCAAAAAAATCTTATGGCAATTTGGGGCTGGAAAGGTAAACGATGCTAACCGGCAGGCGAAAAATACTCATTAATCTCCTCAAGCTCTCGGACATATTCATACTGGCTTGCTCGCTCCTGGCATCCGCCTGGCTTGCCGGATACGAAATGTGGGGTTCCGTAAAGATGACCCAAATTCTGGCGCTCAGGATAAGGATCTTGAACCTGATCTATCTGGGCCTGCTCATGGGTGTCTGGCAGTTCTTTTTCAAGTATTTTCGGCTATATGAATCAAGGCGGCTCAACACTCTTTTTAATGAGTGGAAAGACATTCTGAAGGCGACTTCTTTTGGGTCCTTAAGTTTCTATGCAGCCGGGAAAATATTCCATATTGATGCATTCAGTTTCTCGTTTATCCTTATATTTTTTGCCGCGAGCACCGCGTTCACCGTCTCTTTCCGGACGCTGCTCAGGCTTTTTCTCAAAAAAGTGCGCCTCTACGGGAGGAACCTGCGCAATGTGATAATTGTGGGCACGAACGAGAGGGCCTACGAGTTTGCCCGCAAGATTGAGGAAGACAGGCATCTGGGCTACCGCGTGCTCGGCTACGTGGACAGCGCTGTCCATCTGCCCCATAACGGGAGGAAACTCCTGGGCAAGCCCGAGAATTTTTCCGCCATATTGAACAATTATATCGTGGACGAGGTCGTGATAACCCTTCCCATCAAATCCTCATATGAAACCATACAGCAGATAATCAGCGCTTGCGAGGAGCAGGGAGTGATAGTGCGGCACGTTAATGACCTTTTCAAGACGCGGATCGCACGTTCGAGGCTGGAGGAGTTCGAGGAAGGATCGGTGACGACCATCAGTTCCTGGCCTCTTGCGGGCTGGCGCCAACTGGCCAAAAGGAACTTGGACATACTCCTCGGCGCCTTTTTCATCCTTATCACTTCGCCAGTTATGTTCCTTGCGGCTTTGGCCATCAAGCTGACCTCTCCGGGGCCTGTATTTTTCGTCCAGGAGCGCATCGGCTTCAATAAACGCCGCTTCAAGGTATACAAATTCCGCACGATGTATGTAAACGCGGAAAAGATGCATGATGAGCTTCTGGATAAGAACGAGATGGACGGACCGGTATTCAAGATAAAAAATGACCCGAGGATAACCTCTGTGGGCAGGATACTCAGGAAAACGAGCCTTGACGAGCTCCCCCAGTTCTTCAACATATTGAGGGGAGAGATGAGCATAGTAGGCCCGAGGCCGCTTTCCGTCCGCGACTACAATAACGGGTTTTCGACGGATTGGCACAGGAGGCGGTTCAGCGTCCCCCCGGGCATAACCTGCATCTGGCAGATAAAGGGCAGGAACGACATATCTTTCGAGGACTGGATGAAGCTCGATATGGAATACATAGACAACTGGAAGCTCTCCCTCGACCTGAAAATAATACTCAAGACGATACCGGTCGTAATCTCAGGGAAAGGGGCCGCTTAGGCTTCTGATGGACATTGCGGAGTTCAAAAACAACTTGAAAAAATCGAAACCCTGCCTATATGATATCGTACGAAAGTCGGCTTTAGGCATGAAATCGGGAGGCTCAATGTTTTCCAACGTCAATAAATCGGGGGTCTTGGTCGCTTTTCTTGTCTGGGTGCTTCTCAGCTCCTGTGCGGGGCAGAAGATAGTCCCTGAAAATATAACTCTGCATCAGCCCGGGCCCATTCCCCAGGAAAAAGATTACGTCCTGGGGTATGGCGACGTGATCAAGGTGGATTTTTACTACAACCCCAGCTTGAGCAGACAGGCCACTATCAGGCCGGACGGGAAAATAACGTTGCCGCTGAAAGGCGAAGTCGTTGCCGCCGGGCTTACGCCGGCCCAGTTCCAGGAAAGCGTGGTCTCTCTCTTCCGCGATCTGCTGAAGGACCCGGTGGTCACGGTGAGTGTCGAATCATTCAATAAGAACAATTTCGTGTATGTGATGGGAGAGGTCCTGAGGCCGGACTATTACCTGCTCGAGGCGCCCACGACCGTAACCCAGCTTCTGGCCAGGGCGGGCGTAAGCACCAACAGCGCCAACCTGGAAAGCGTCCTTGTCGTGAGCCGCACCGAGGAGGGAAAGCCTGTCGGGAAGCTCGTAAATGTGAAGAAGGTGCTCGCGGAAGGGGATTTGAATAACGACCTCCTGCTCAAGAGATACGACATAGTTTACGTCTCGAAGACAGGCATAGCGAAAGCCAACCTCTTCGTGGAGCAGTACATAAACCGGATTGTCCCCGACTTCTTCAGGGTCAGCTACAATCTCGAAAGGGCCCTGGACGACTCGGATTGATTATCATGATTTCAAATAGAGGAGCACGATAATGGCATTGGTAAGATTGCATTCTGTAAGGGACTTCTTCAGGATAATGTTTTCCTGGAAAAGGCAGTCCATCGGGGTCTTTGCGGCCATAGTGGGCCTCATAATGGCCTTCGCGTATATTTATACGCCCGATTACGAGGCCACGGCCAAAATCCTGATCCTCCCCCAGTCAAGCGAAGGGGTCGTGGTTTCGGCGGGGGAGTCCAAGAGCACCATCTTCCCGGTCTCCAACCAGGACATAAATACCGAAATGGAGCTCCTGTTGAGCAATCAGGTGATGAGGGAAACAGTCCTGTCATTCGCAAAGGAAGGAAAGAAGGGGCTGGGCCTCAGGGTCGAAAGGGTATCCTGGATCGACAGGACCGTCGAAAAGCTCAAGTATTATTTGAACGAACTCCTGATCGCATTGAAATTGAAGGAGAGGCTGTCTCCTTTCGATGCCAATGTGGCCCTGCTCGCCAATGCCGTTGCGGTCGAACCTATCCCGATGTCGAATGTCTTCCTTGTAACACTCAAGGCAGAAATGCCGAGGACGGCCGCGATCGTCCTGAACAGGCTTCTCGAAATCTATGTTGCCCACCATAACAGCTCTTTTACAAAGGAGGAAGGAGTTAAGTTCCTCAGCAAAGAGGCGGGGGACTATTACTCCAAGCTGGAAAATGTTGAAAACAAGGTCAAGGATTATCAGAAAACATGGAATATAGTCGATATAAAGAGGCAGATTGAAACCAATATCGCCCTCCTGGCGGAATTTACCCAGGACGTGAAGCGCAACGAGGTGGCAATTGAGTCTTTGAGAAACAAAATATCCATCCTGAAAGAGGACATGGACAAGAAGAAAAGAGACTTCGTGATAACGAAGGAAATGCGGAGCATTCCGGCAGTGGTCGAGCTGGAGAGGAGCATCGTCCCGCTCCTTGTGAAACGCACCGAACTGCTGAAGACCTTTAACCCCTCCAGCAGGGAGATCGGTGACCTGGACGGGCAGATAGACGCGCTCCGGGGAGAGATAAGGAAGGAGATCCTTGCGGCCGTAAAGACGGATGAAATGGAGTTGGAAACGCTCAAAGTCCAGAAGCGTTCACTGCAGGCCCAGATAGCGAGGCTGCAAGATGAGAACGAGGCGCTCAACCAGAGGGAGCAGAAGCTTGCAAATATGGAAAGAGAAGCCGAGATGCTTGAGAAGAATTACATCCTTTATGCGGGCAAGGCCGAGGACGCCCGCATAACCAAAGAGCAGAGGAAAGAGGACCTGGCCAGCGTCGTAATAGCGGACAAGGCCACGATTCCCGTTAAACCCAGCTTTCCGAACAGGATGCTGATGCTCCTGGTGTCGATCTTTGTCGGCTTTTTTGCCGCGCTCGGGACCCCGTTCCTCCTTGAGTTCCTGGACCACAGGATAAAAACATCGGGCGAGGTCGAAAAAATCCTTTCCCTGCCCGTGATCTCTTATTTTACAGTAGAAAAGTCTTAATGATGGAGAAAGCAAATGTCAGAATTAGCTGAGAAGACGGGAACGGCCGCGGCCGCAAGGTCAGGCTCCGGGACCGGCACTTCGCGGCCTGATCTCCTCGTAAAAGAGAACAGAAACGCGGAGCAGATGAGCAACCTGGAGCAGCAAATTGCGCTCCTTATGAAAAACAGCAGTTTCAAGGTCTTTCATTTTACCGCGAGCCGGGAAGGGGAAGGCGTTTCAAGTGTTGCCGCCGGATTGGCCCAGGTGATGGCGAAGAAGGGCTCGAACAGGAATTTCCTGCTCATAGACGCGAATTTTTCCGCGCCCGCGCAGCATATTATTTTCAATATACCTCCGTCTCCCGGGCTTAAAGACGCGCTTCTCGGCAAGCCTCTTACCGAGTGCGTACATGGGGTCCTGCCGCACACGGTAAGGATAATGCCCTGCGGCTCCGGGGAGGTGGACCTTACCGGGGCCGGGGGACAGGAGAAACTCGCGGGGCTCATCTCTTCGCTCAAGTCCCAATATGACTGCATCATAATCGATTCCTCGCCGCTCCTTACGGCCTCGGACTCCCTGGCCATGGCCCTTGTCTCGGATATCACCTTTCTTGTGATCCAGGCAAACAGGACCCTGTGGGAGGTCGCCGAAAAATCCAAACTGCACCTCGAGAAAAACGGATGCCAGATCGGCGGGGTGGTCTTGAACAAGGTTGTCCACAGCATCCCGGAGTGGCTTTACAAGCGGCTTTAAGACGTGAGACCCCGCCAGGGCTTTCCCGGCAGTCCCCCATGAAGATCCTGCTCGTTTCGCTCCATCTTGTCGAATATGCCGTTGAACTGGCCAATGGGCTCGCGGCCGCAAACGAGGTCCACCTCGTCCTCTCCGCGAACCGGGTCGCCCGGACCCTCGGGGGGGAGTTTTACGGGAAACTGGACGATAGCATAAAGTGCACCCTTATAAACAAGCGCTCAATATGGTCGGCGGCCACGTGGAGGAGCATCTGGTCCGTATTCAAGATGCTCCGGACTTGGGACTACGACATAGTGCATCTTCAGGAATGCGGGAACCCCTTGAACCTGCTTTTTCTCCTCTTCGCGAGAAAGCCGGTAGTGATCACAATACATGACGTCACTCTCCACCCCGGGCACGAAGCCTCTTCGGTAAAGACGTGGCGGCTCTGGGTGAGAGGGAAGCTCATCAAATACGGTTATAAAAAGGTCATTGTCCACGGGGAAAACCTGAAAAAAATGTTTCTCGACCATTATGAAAAGCCGCCCCGGGACGTCTTTGCGGTCCCGCACGGATGCCTCTTCTCGTTCGTTAACGGGAAAAAGAGGCAACCGGCGGAGGAGGAACCCCATACGGTGCTCTTCTTCGGGAGGATGGAAAAATACAAGGGGCTCAAATTTCTGATCGACACGGAGCCCCTTGTAAGCAAAAGGCTGCCGGATTTCAAGATAATCGTAGCGGGCGCGGGCGATGACCTCGAGCTGCACAGGAAGGCCCTCCTCGCCAGCCCCCATTTCGAGCTCCATGATCATTATATCCCGAACCCGGAAGTCCCGGCCCTTTTCGAGCGCGCATCGGCGGTCGTTTTGCCGTACATCGAGGCGAGCCAGAGCGGGATCGCGGCCATGGCCTTCGCTTTCGGGAAGCCCGTCATAGCGACTGATGTCGGGAGCCTCTCCGAGCTCGTGCATGACGGAAAAACGGGCCGGATAGTCCCGGCAAAAGACCGCGAAAAGCTGGCCGATGCGATAGTGGACCTCCTCGAAAACAGGGAGAAGAGATTTGCAATGGGCAGAGAGGCATCAAGACTTGCCCATACCGAGCTTGGCTGGAGGAATATAGCCCAGCTTACTCTGAACGTATATAAAGATGCACTCAATTAAAATGGAAAAATTCGAGCTTATAGCGATAACGCCTGCGGGGATGCTCGACCCCTCGATCGCGATAGCCGCATGCAGGGCCGGCGAAACAGGTGTTCTGGACTTGGAATACGCCGCCCGGGGGAAACCGGTTATAGAGGCAATCCGGAAAATGTCCTCCCGGTGCGCCGGCGATTGCGGGATCAAGCTCGGCGGAGAGGACCCGGAATTCCCGTCATATCTCCTCTCCGCTTTGCCCGAAAATATTAAAACGGCCATCCTGACGCAACTCTCTCCAAACAACTTAAAAGCGCGTGTCAAGGCCCTTCATGGTAAGGACTTAAGGGTGCTCCTGGAGGTCACCTCGCTGGACCAGGCGCTTCAAGGGGCAAGGGCCAAAGTTGACGGCCTGATAGCCAAAGGCAACGAGTCCGGGGGCCGGGTAGGCGAGGAGACCGCGTTTGTCCTCCTCCAGAGGGTCTTAAAGAAAACATCGCTCCCTGTCTGGGTGCATGGCGGGATCGGCCTCCATACCGCCGCGGCCTGTTACGCCGCCGGGGCCGCAGGCATCGTCCTCGATTCCCAGCTCTTGCTCACCCGCGAATCTCCCGTTCCCGATGCGGTAAAGGAGTTGATTGCGCGGATGGACGGGAGCGAAACGGTCTCTCTGGGGAGCGGAATAGGGCCGATCTACAGGGCCTATTCCAAGCCCGATAATGTTGCGCTTAAAGAATTATCCGAAATAGAAAGAAAACTCTTCGAGGTCGTTGCGAGTCCTGAAACCCCGGCCCTCTGGAATGAGGAGGTTGAAAAACGGGTCGGGTGCGCGGACCCCGTCCGGGACCTCTTGCTCCTCGGGCAGGAAGCCTCCTTCGCCTCTCCGCTCGCGAAACGGTTCAGGACTGTCGGGGGGATATTAAAGGGGATAAGGGATTCGATCACGAAACACATGGATATTGCCCGCCAGGCAAAGCCTTTAAGCGAATCTTCCCCGCTTGTCTCCTCGCACGGTACGCGCTTTCCCATCGTGCAGGGGCCCATGGCGAGGATAAGCGATAAACCGGAATTTCTGGCAAGCGTGGCGGAGGCCGGGGCGCTCCCGTTCTTTGCCTGCGGGATGTCCGGGGCATCCGAACTGGAAGGGCCTCTCCAAAAGACCCGCGAACTCCTTGAAGACCGCCCCTGGGGCGTGGGCCTATTGGGCTTTGCCTCCCGCGAGACCCTTGCGGAACAATTCAAGTTAATAGAGGCCCTCCGGCCGCCATTTGCTTTAATAGCGGGGGGCACCCCGGAGCAGGCCCATGCGCTCGAAAAACTGGGGGTGGGGACATATCTCCATGTGCCCTCGCCCGGTCTTCTCAATATATTTCTGGAAAAAGGCATGCGCCGACTAATATTCGAGGGGCGCGAGTGCGGCGGCCACATAGGGCCCCGCTCGAGCTTTGTCCTCTGGGACCGCTCGATAGATATACTCCTCGAAACGCTCGCGGAAAAGGAATTGTCCGCCTGCCATATCCTCTTTGCGGGCGGCATCCATGACGCGCTTTCCTCTTCGATGGTGGCGGCAATGGCGGCCCCTCTTGCGGAAAAGGGCGCAAAGATCGGCGTCCAGATGGGGACGGCCTATCTCTTTACGGAGGAGGCCGTCCAGACAGGCGCCATCGTGAAGGGCTACCAGAAAGAGGCGATTGCCTGCCGCGGGACGGTCGTCCTCGAATCGGCCCCGGGCCATGCAAGCCGGTGCACGGCCACACCGTATGTGGATATGTTCAGAAGGACGAAGGTAAGGCTTTTGGCGGAAAAGAGGCCCGCGGAAGAGGTGAGAAAGGAGCTTGAATTCCTGAACCTGGGCCGGCTGCGAATCGCCGCGAGGGGCATAGACAGAAACCCTCATTATGAAAATATGGGCCAAGCCCCAAAATATATAAAGCTCGGCCGGAAAGAACAGCAGGAACAAGGGATGTACATGATCGGCCAGATAGCCGCCCTGCGCGATGAGAGTTCGACCATGGAGGGCCTCCACCAGGAGATCTCACGTGAGGGGTCCCGGTTGCTGGAAAATCTGGAAAATTTAAAAAGCCCCGATCTCATTGACTCCGCTGGCGGACGGGAAAGGCGCCGGTGCGATATCGCCATAATAGGCATGAGCTGTCTCTTCCCCAAGGCCCCCGACCTCGGCGCGTATTGGGAAAACATACTGAACAAAGTGAACGCGATTACCGAGGTACCGAAGGAGCGCTGGGACTGGAGGCTGTATTTCGATGAGGACCCCGAGGCACGGGACAAGGTCTACTCCAAATGGGGCGGCTTTCTCGATGCCATACATTTTGATCCCGCAAGCTACGGGATGCCCCCTGACAGCTTGAAATCCATAGAGCCCATACAACTCCTTTCCCTCGAAGGAGTTCGCGAGGCCCTTAAAGACGCGGGTTATGAGGAGAGGGAATTTCCACGCGAGAGGACATCCGTTATTTTCGGGTCGGGCTCCAGCATGGCCGATCTCGGGCAGAACTATGTCATGCGCTCCAATCTCCCGGCGTTCCTGAATGAGCTGCCGGAGAATACACTCGAGCGGCTCCCGGAGTGGACCTCGGATTCCTTTGCGGGCATCCTCCCCAATGTCATCGCGGGCAGGATAGCGAACCGCTTTAACCTGGGAGGGCTGAACTATACGGTGGACGCCGCCTGCGCCTCCTCTCTGGCGGCCGTATACAATGCCGTGAGGGAGCTTGAGGACGGCACGAGCGACATGGTCATCGCGGGCGGTGCGGACACGTTCCAGAGCCCGTTTGCGTTTTTCTGCTTCAGCAAGACGCTGGCCCTCTCACCCACGGGCCAGAGCCGCGCCTTTGACGAGAACGCGGACGGCACGTGCATAAGCGAGGGTATCGCCGTGCTCGTAATGAAGAGGCTCTCTGACGCCCTTCGTGACGGGGACCGCGTCTATGCGGTAATTAAAGGCGTCGGCGCCTCAAGCGACGGCAGGTGCAAAGGCATAACGGCCCCCCATCCCGAGGGTCAGGTGCGGGCCGTCCGCAGGGCCTACGAGAGCGCGGGTTTCACTCCATCCACCATAGAATTGGTCGAGGCCCACGGGACCGGCACCTCGGTGGGCGATGCGGCCGAGGTAAACTCCCTTACGGCTGTCTTTAAAACGGAGGGCGCGCCGGAGCAGACGTGCGCCCTGGGATCCGTAAAGAGCATGATAGGGCACACAAAGTGCGCGGCGGGCATCGCGGGGCTGATAAAGACCTCCATGGCCCTCTACCATAAAGTACTCCCGCCTACACTCGTTAATAAGCCCAGAAAAGTTATCGCCGGGAGCCCCTTTTATGTGAATTCCGAGCCCAGGCCCTGGGTAAATGCCTCCGACCACCCCCGGCGCGCGGCCGTGAGCGGGTTCGGGTTCGGGGGGACGAATTTCCATATAGCGCTTGAAGAATATGCGGACGGGCCGGAGGGCGAAGAAGCAACCGCCCGGACATGGCCCTGTGAGCTATTCCTGTGGAGGGGAGCATCCCGCGAGGCACTTATATCCGCACTCGAGTTGGTTTCAGGATATTTAAAGAAGGGGGCGAGGCCCGTCCTGCGGGACCTCTCTTATACATTATGGGAGGCGGCCCAGAATACCTCGGAAGTTGCGCGCTCCGGCCCGGCTTTGTCGATAGTTGCGGCCTCTCTCGAGGAACTCGAGGAAAAGCTCGCGCGCGCGCTCCTTAAATTAAAATCCGGAGCGGGCGAGATCAATGACCCCGCCGGAATTTACTATGCCCAACACCCAATACCGGGAAAGATCGCGTTCCTCTTCCCCGGGCAAGGCTCGCAGTATCCCGATATGCTCCGGGACCTTGCGCTCTATTTCCCGGAGATAAGAGAGCGTTTTGAAATAGCGGAAAGCGTCCTCAAAGGCCGTTTCCCGAAGCCCCTCGGTTCCTATGTCTATCCTCCCCCCCGGTTCAGCCAGGAAGAGGAAGAAAAATGCAGGGCGGCTATTGCCCAAACGAATATCGCCCAGCCGGCGCTTGGAGCGGCGGAGATGGGCCTTTTCTCTCTCATGGCCCGGTTGGGCGTGAAGCCTGATATGGCGGCCGGCCACAGCTATGGCGAATACGCGGCGCTCTGCGCCTCGGGCGTGTTCGATGAAAAAGCCCTTTATAGTATTTCCGAGGCGAGGGGCCGGTTCATCCTGGAAGGCGCCGCCGGGGGGGACTCCGGGGATTTGGGGAGAATGTGCGCGGCCGAGGCCGGACCCGCGAGGGTGTCGGAAGCCATAAAATCCATAAAGGACGTCTGGCTTTCGAATTTGAATTCGCCCTCCCAAACGGTAATTTCCGGCTCATGCGAGGGGATTAAAAAGGCCGTCGAGGCATTGAACGGGCAGGGCATAAATACCCGGCAAATCGCGGTCTCCTGCGCCTTTCATTCGCCCCTTGTTGCCCCCGTCAAGGACAGGCTCAAGGCGTTCCTCGCTTCGATGGATTTCGCGCGGCCCGGGCTTAACTTGTTCTCCAATACCACTGCCGGGAGATACCCTGAAAATCCGGATGAGATATCGTCCCTTTTAGGCGAGCACCTGGTGAACCCGGTCAGGTTCACGGACGAGATAAACGCGATGTATGGTTCAGGCGCGGCGATCTTTCTTGAGATAGGCCCACGTAGGGTGCTCACAAATCTAACAAGACAGATATTGGGCGAGCGGGCGCATTTGGCCCTGCCCCTCGATATCCCCGAGAGGAACGGGCTTCTTCAACTGCAGCATGTACTGGGGCAACTCGCGGCCGAGGGCGTTCCCGTGCGGCTCGACAGGCTTTTCAAGGGGCGGGAGGCACGGAAGCTCGACCTTAAAGGGCCCGTTCCGGAGAAAAAACTAAGCCCCACAACCTTTATGGTGGACGGCGGCAAGGCCGTGCCTCTTTTTGGGAATGCCGAAAGCTCGGCTAAAAAAGTAATTCGGCCGGAGCCGGCTAAAACGAATGCGCCCACAAACAATATCCCGCAAGTTTCCGGCGAAAGCTCTCGGGAGCTTGATATATTGAAATATCATCAAAACGTAATCCAGCAAATCCTTGACACTCACGTCAAAGTAATGACGGCTTACCTTCAGGGCGCATCTATAAACTCGAACCCTTTTGACGAACTCCCTCCCAAAAAGACGCTCGGGGAATTGAGGGCCTCCATTTCGGCAGAGGGCAGTCTCGATAGGGAATTGGAAACTCATCCGTTAAAAGAGGAGAGCGTATCTCAAGCTCCAAAAAATAACGAAGCCAAACCCGCGTTTGATCCGGAAGTGATTAAAGAGGAATTGGTCCGGATAGTGACGGAGAGGACGGGGTATCCCCCCGAGATGCTGGGCCTGGACCTGGACCTCGAAGCCGACCTGGGCGTGGACTCCATCAAGCGGACAGAGATACTGGGCGTGATCCAGAAAAAATATCCCGACCTCATGAAGGGTCCAGACCCCATGAAGGGTCCAGACCCCATGAAGGGTCCAGACCCTACTAAGGGCGGAGAGGAATCCGGAACGGAAGAGATGGCGAAGATAAAGACCCTGCGGGGCTTGATAGACCTTCTTGTCCTTTCGACCCGGTCCGCCAGCCAAGAAATCCAAGCCCAGGAAAAACCCGGCCCGGCCGATTCATCACCCAGGGCTTCTGAAATAAGCAGAGAGGAAATCCAGGACGGGCTCGTGCGGATAGTGACGGAGAGGACGGGGTATCCCCCCGAGATGCTGGGCCTGGACCTGGACCTCGAAGCGGACCTGGGCGTGGACTCCATTAAACGGACCGAGATACTGGGCGTGGTTCAGAAGAAATATCCCGACCTTATGAAAGAGGACGGTAACGGGACGGAAGATATGGCGAAGATCAAGACCCTGCGTGGCCTGATAGATTTCCTGGCAGGCTACGTGAACTCCTCTTCTAAAGAGATTGCTCCCTCAAATGAAGCGGGAATGAGCCCGGAAGATGAAAATTCTCCCCCTAAAGAAGAAACCGGGTTCTCTCTCAAGGAGATGGAAAAGCAGGGGGAAGGAAAACTCTCCCGCTATCTCCTCAAGGCCGTAGAAGCGCCTCTCGATAGCGGGCACTTGCAGGTCCCCCCGGGAGGTGTCTTCATTATCTCCTCTTACAACGGGGAGTTCCCCCCGAAACTCGCCTCGGAAATAAAAGCCTTGGGCGGCAGGGCTATCCTTGTACAGGACGGAAAAGAGATAGAAGACCTGGGAGAGGGCCTTTTCAAGGCTCGTCTCTCCGACCCGGAATCCGTAAAGGGGCTCGTGGAAATCGTCCGCAGGAAAGAGGGGCCGATTTGCGGGATAATCCATCTCGTCACCTCCCTCGCCCAAAAGCCCGAAAAAACGGACCTTGCGGGCTGGAAAAAGGGTTTAAAGCGGGATGTGAAAAGCATGTTCTATCTCGCCAGGGCAGCGGCGAATGATATAAAGAAGGCCATGGTTTCCGGGGGAGGGTGGCTTGCGGCAATAACCCGGAGGGAAAAGTCTTCGGATGGCGACGTCCAGAGGGAAATGTCTCCGGCACAAATATCTCCGGCGCATGGGGGACTGGCGGGGCTCCTGAAGACGGCGGCCCTCGAATTGCCGGGGGTCACCTGCAAGGCCTTAAATATTGACGAGGAGGTTTCCTCTCCCGAATTCCTCAGGGATTTACTGAATGAAATGGCCGATAAGGAAGGGGAGGTTGAGGTTATTTACGCCCGTTCGCGCCGCTTCATCCTGCGCACCCTGCCGGCTCCCCTCGAGGCCGTACCGCGCCTCGAAATCGGCCCGGATTGGGTGCTTATGCTCACGGGAGGCGCACGGGGGATTACCGCCGAGATCGCGCATGAGCTCGCCAAAATTTTTCCGCTCACGCTGATACTCGTGGGCCGTTCCCCTCTTCCGGACGAAAACGAGGGCCCTGAGACCGCCGGGATAGATTCACCCCCGGGACTAAAAAAAGCCCTTATAGATAAATGCCGCAGGGCAGGGCGGGAACCCGAACTGAAAAAGATCGAGGCCGAATACCGGAAAATCCTTGGGGAGCGCGAGATCCGGGCGAACCTGCAAAAAATCAGGAGCACGGGCGCAAAGGTCCTGTACATTCAGGCGGACGTGAGGGATGAGGACTCATTTGGCAGGGCGATTGACCGGGCATACGAGGAATTCGGAAGGCTGGACGGGGTCATCCATGGGGCCGGGGTCATCGAGGACAAGCTCCTCGAGGACAAACTGCCCGAGTCCTTCGACCGCGTATTCGATACAAAAGCGGACAGCGCCTTTATCCTTGCGGGGAAATTAGGCCCCTCCCTTAAATTCATCGTCTTCTTTTCTTCGATAGCGGGGCGTTTCGGGAACCGGGGGCAGTGCGACTATGCCGCCACAAACGAGGTCGTGAACAAGCTTGCCCTCCACCTGGACGCGAAATGGCCTTGCAGGGTCATATCGGCCAACTGGGGACCGTGGAGCAAATCGGCAGGGATGGTGACGGAGGGCGTGCAGGAGCAGTTCGCAAAACGGGGCGTACAGCTCATACCGCTCGCGGCCGGCTGCAGGGCACTCCTGGAGGAGATACGGTCCGGGGAAAAAGGCCAGGCGGAGATTGTCTTTGGGGAAGGCCCTTGGGCCCTGGCGCCGGCAGAGCTTCCACTTCTGAATAATATCAAGCTCGACAATATCAAACTCGACCGGGCAAGGGACGGGGCCGTGGAACTCATAAAGACTTTTGACATCTCTTATGACCTCTACCTGCGCGATCACGTCCTCGAGAAGAGGCCTGTTGTCCCCTTCACTTTTATAATGGAGCTTATGGCGGAAGTGGCGCAGCGGAACTGGCCCGAGGGGGCGGCCGCGTGCATCCACTCTTTCCTGTTCTTTAAAGGAATAGTGCTTAATGAAAAAGCGAAGAGCATCCGGGTTATAGCCCGGAGAAGGGCCGAAAACGGGGACAAAGACGCCCCCCGTGAAATCGAAATCGATATCGCCGAGGCGGAAAAGCCCAACGCTCCTTTATACCGGGGCGTAGTGCAATTGGTGAGAATGCCTGTCCCAGCCCCCGAATTCGATCCCCGCCGGTTCTCAAACCTTAAACCTTTCGGGATGACCATGCGGGACGCGTATAAGGAATGGCTGTTCCACGGCCCGCGGCTTGAACACCTTGTTTCCGTAGATGGAATCACAAATGAGACGATCTGCGGCATAATAAAGCCTTCTTCGGCGGACAAATGCCTCGCCGGGAAGTCCCCGGGCCCGTGGCTTATCGACCCCGTGGTCCTCGATGCCGGTTTTCAGCTCCTCCTTTTATGGGAGAGGGCCACTTATGGAATGACCGGGCTCCCCACGCGCATTAAAGCCTTCCGCTGGTACGGGCCTCCCTCCAGGGGGCCTGTCAGGTGCTGCTTGTGGGCGGAGGCCGGCAACAACGGGCAATTTATCATCGCGGACGTATATTTTGTGGACGAAGACGGCAGGCTCGTGTGCCAATTTGAAAGGGCGGAATTCACATGCAGTACGGCCCTTAACAGGCTCGCTGATGCCGAAAACAAACAATTGAGTGTTTAGAATGAAGCCTGAAAGCCGGGACGTAGCGATCATAGGGATGGCTTGCATTTATCCGAAGGCCCCGGACGCGGAAAAATTCTGGGGCAATATCCTCTCCAAAGTGGACGCGGTCACGGACGCCCCGGACCATTGGAGGCCGGAGTATTTCTTCGACCCCGAATCCACGAAAAATGACAGGACCTATTGCAAAAGGGGCGGTTTTATAGACGAGTATGCGGATTTTGATCCCCTTGAGTTCGGGATAATGCCCGGCGCCGTGGAAGGGAGCGACCCCGAGGTATTCCTCGCGCTCAAAGTGGCCAAGAAGGTCCTCGAGGACGCCGGATATCTGGAGCGCCCCTTTGACCGGAAACGGACCGCGGTCATTCTGGGCCACGGGAACCTATTGAACAGGGGACTCGGGAATGTTTTTTACCATACAAAAGTTATAAATGAATTCATAAGGATATTGAAGAGCCTGCACCCGGATACGCCGGAAGAAGACCTGGAAATAATAAAAAGAGAGTTGAAAGCGGGTTTGCCCCCCTTCAAGGCCGATGTCTGTCCGGGGCTCATTTCGAACCTTCTGAGCGGGATGATCGCAAACCGGCTCGACCTCCAGGGCCCGAATTTTGTGCTCGACGCCGCCTGCGCATCGTCCCTTATAGCCCTTGATGCCGGGATGACGAAGTTGCTGGACGGGGATTGCGATATGGCCATTGTGGGGGGGGTGCAGGCATACACCAGCCTGCCCGTATATATAATTTTCTCGCTCCTGGGGGCGCTTTCAAGGCGCGGCAAAATACGCCCGTTTGACAAAAGGGCGGACGGGACCCTCCTTGGAGGCGGCATTGGGATGATGCTCATAAAACGGCTTGCCGACGCGGAACGGGATGGGGACCGCATTTACGCGGTCGTAAAAGGCATAGGGATATCGAGCGACGGAAAGGCCCAGGGTGCCCTCGTACCACGGCTGGAAGGGGAACTCCTTGCGCTCGAGCGCTCTTATGCGAAGGCTGAAATCCCTCCCCGGAGCATCGGGCTCGTGGAGGCCCATGGGACCGCGACACGGGTAGGGGACGCGACCGAAATCGAGGCCCTGAGCCGTCTTTTTGGAGAGAGGAGAGGGGAATTTCCCGATTGCGCACTGGGTTCCGTAAAATCGATGATAAGCCATACAATCCCGGCGGCCGGCATGGCGGGCCTTATCAAATCGGCCCTTTCCCTCTACCATAAAGTCCTCCCGCCCACATTATGTGACGAGCCCAACCCGGACCTGGGGATTGAGAAGACGCCCTTTTACCTGAACACGGAAACAAGGCCCTGGGTGCATGGAGAAGGCCATCCGAGGCGGGCCGGGGTGAGCGCCTTCGGGTTCGGGGGGATAAACGCCCATGCCATTCTTGAAGAATACAGGGGCAATGGAGAGAAAAAGCCCCTCGATCTCAAATGGGACAGCGAGGCTGTTATCCTCGAGGCGGCATCCCGGCCAGAGTTGATTGAGAAAGGAAAATGCCTCCTCGGCTTTATAGCCGAAAACCCCGGGGGGGATTTAAAAGATATCGCTTATAGCTTGAATTGCGCGCTCCTGAATTCCCTGCCGTCCCGGTTATCCATCGTTGCGGAGTCCCTGAGCGATTTATCAAAAAAGCTCGGTTTCGCACTTGGCGGGCTTGCCGATCCCGCTTGTCTTCAAATAAAGGACCGGAGCGGGATTTTCTATTTTGATAAGCCGCTTGGAAGGGAAGGGAAAATCGCCTTTCTCTTCCCGGGCGAGGGTGCGCAATATACGAATATGCTTTCCGACCTGTGCGTTCATTTCCCCGAGGTGAGGAGATGGTTCGACAGGGCCGAGCGTGTGTTTTTAAAGAAGGGGGTCCTGCCGTCCCTGAAACAGGTCCTCTTTCCGCCCCCGCACGAGCCCTCCGAAAAAAAGGAACTGGCCGAAAAGGCGCTCTGGTCCATGAGATACGCCGTGATGTCGGTCTGCGCCGCCGACCTTGCCATGCATGATTTTCTCGGGCATCTGGAAATCAAGCCGGATGCCATCGCGGGCCACAGCATAGGGCAGGATGTAGCCGTCCTCGCATCGGGCATCGTCCCGGAAGACGAGGAGCTGATGCTTGAAAGTTATTATGAGAACTCCACGATCCGCGAATCCGATGAGGCGGACATACCGAGGGCACGGCTTATGACCGTCGGGGGCATGGCTTCGCCGGATGTCATGGAGGTCGTAAAAGAGAATGAGGGCGAGCTTTTCGTTTCCATGGACAACTGCCCCAACCAGGTAATACTCTGCGGCTCCGAGGAGGCGATAAAGAAGGCATATGAAGCCCTGGTCAAGAAAGGCGCTATCTGCGCCTTTCTTCCCTTTGAACGCGCTTATCATACGCCATGGTACAGGCCTTTGTGCGAACATACCGAAAGGCGGATAAAGGGCGTGAAAATCCAGGCTCCCGGAATCCCCGTTTACTCCTGCTCGACGGCGGAGCCGTTCCCGAATGAGCCGGACCTGATACGCAGGGTCATGGTGGACCAATGGGCGTTGCCGGTCCGGTTCCGCCAGACGATAGAAGCGATGCATGACTCGGGCATACGGATATTTTTGGAAGTGGGCCCGCGCGGCAACCTCACGAGTTTCGTGGAGGACACCCTCAGGGACCGCAGCTTTTTAGCCGTGCCCTCAAACATAGCTTCTCGTTCTTCAATTACTCAGGTAAATACTTTTATTGGACTCCTTGCGGCCCACTCGGTGCCGATGAAACTCGATTATCTATATCATAACCGTGTCGCGAGGCGCCTTTCCATTCCCGGCCTGACCAGCCAGCGCAATGAATTCGGAAGTATTTCCGAGCAAAGGAAAACCCCGGCCGGGATGAGGCTCGAACTCATAATCCCGCACCTTGCTTTGAGCGAAAAGGTGCGTGAGGACCTGCACGGAAATGGCGGCGGGACTTCCCGTCCTCTCCGCGCCCGGACACCTCGAATTGATGCCCCGGCAGAGCCCGTTCGCGTAGAAAGAATTGCGGAGAAGGGATCGGGCGAACAGGTCCATTCTGAAATACTCGCTGAATATCAGCGCACGATGGGACGCCTCTTCGCAGAGAAGCAGACCATGAATCGGCACGCATTATCCCGGATTTTCTGGACCGCGCCCCTTCGCACGCATGAGGTTGCCGCGCGGCTTGCTTCCTGCCTGTGCATGGGTTCGGATGATGCCCTCGATCTCCCGGTGACCGTCGGCCAGGTCTTAACGGAAGAAGAGGAGGAGGTCTGGAAAAATACCGGATGGCCCGAAGAAAGACGGCGCCAATGGCTCTTTGGCAGGATCGCGGCAAAAGACGCCCTGCGTTATCTCCTGAAAGGGCGCTCAATTAATGCGGGCTATGGGGAAATCTCCGTTTTAAACGACAAATTCGGACGGCCTGTTCCCGGCGGGGGAATCGCAGGAAAGCTCCCTCTTTTTATTTCGATAGCGCATTCGGGGCCATATTCGGCCTCTATCGCCGGGGAAGGTTTTAACGGGATGGGCATCGACATAGAAGAGGTGGGCAGAAGCCACGACGGCCTCGAGGAAGGGGGCTTTTCGGCCGGCGAGAGGTCCCTTATCGGCAAGCTTGGGCCCGCACTTAAGAGTGAATGGCTCCTCAGGCTCTGGTGCGCAAAAGAGGCCCTCGCTAAAGCTATCGGCAGGGGGATGATGGGAAATCCGCTCAATATAGTTATTGAAAACCTCGATCCGGATACCGGTCGAGTTGAACTCGGAATTAAGGACGAGCTGGCCCGCGAGCTTCCGGACCTGGCCGAAAAGAGGTTCAGGGCCGATTCCGGCCGGGATGATGTCCTTGTATTTGCGACGGTGTTGTTCTGAGTCTTGTCTATTCCCCGGGAATGGATAAGGAGGACTGTTCTTAAGAATGAGCGCTCGTGGGAATGGAGACAATTTGAGCCGGGAAGAAATACTCAACGACGTTATAAAGGCGGTAAAAGAAATACATCCGGGATGGCAGATGCAGGGCCCGATCGGGCCGGAGACTTTTTTGGGCTCGGACCTCGCCCTCAAATCCCTTGATTTCGTGCGCCTTGCGGCCCATATTCAACAGCTATACAAAAAGATAATTCCTTTCCAGGAACTTTTTGTGTCAAACGGCGAGGTCCGGGAGGACATCCGCCTGTCCGAGTTCGCCGAGTTTCTGGACAGGCATGTTAATATTTGAGCCTTGCAAACCTTGACTGACCAGAAATACGAGGTCCGAAAGCTCGTGAGGTCCGACCTGAAGGGTCTGCCCGTTCTAATAAGCGAGGTCCTCGGAACGGAGACCGATGAAACCCATCTTGAATGGAAATATTTCAGCGGAGCGGACGGAAGGTGCATATCGACTGTGGCCCTCTCCGGAGAGAGAATAATAGGGTTTCTGGGGGCCATTCCGGTCCGGTTTTCAATCGGCGGAAAGGAAGTGATCGCCGCCGAGGAAGCGGACCTTGCAATCCTCCCCGAATACAGGCGCCTCGACCTCTCCCTGAAAATGTACGGCGTTTCCAAAAAGACCTTCGCCGAGGAGGATATAGCTTTTGTGTACGGGATTACCAGCAAGGCCACCTCGGAATTCAACAAATCTCTCCTCGGAAAAAAAGAGGTGGCCCCTGTCCCGAGGCATGTAAGGGTCCTGAATTCCAGGCCGTATCTGGCGAGAAAGATTTCCAACGGGTTCCTCCTCGCGGCGGCAACTCCGTTGGCGAATGCCCTCCTTTCTCTTAAATACCGCAAAAAAAGTTCCGTTCCGGACGGGATGAGGATCGTGGCTCCTGAAAAATTCGATGGGCGTTTCGATGCCCTGTGGGAGCGCATAAAAGGGGACCATCCTGTGGCGAGAGCAAGGGATGCGGCATACCTGAACTGGCGTTATGCAGATGTGAGGAACAAAGGCTATAATATATTCTGCCTGGAGAGGGAGATTTCCCGGGAGATCGCGTCTTTTATGGTTTTGAGAGTGAAAGAGGAGGGCTGGGCGAGGAGGGGGCAGATAATGGAACTCGTCTCTCCAAGGGGCCAGGGAAGCCAGGCATTGGCGCCTCTCATCGATCTTGCGGTCGGCCATTTCCGGCGGAAACGGGCTGATTCCATTGAATGCTGGATGTTCCCGCACAACCACGGCTTTGCCGAGCTGGCCCGAAGAGGTTTTGCGGAGAGAAAGAAAAAGCATCTGAATTTGCATGTTCAGGATATGAGGCCGGAATTGGCTGAACAGGGAAATTTTCTGACCGGCAGCGGTAACTGGCGCATATCGATAGGAGATTCTGATTTGGGGTAGGAGAATAATGCTGGAAAAGGATTATTGCAGGATTTAGAATAGTAGGCATCACAAATTCATCAAAATGCCTGAGAGCGGAAGAAAAATATTTGTGCTGGGGCTGGACGGCGCGACCTGGGACTTGCTGAACCCTCTAATGGATCAGGGTGTCATGCCCAATCTGCAGAAAATCGTGGACGGCGGGGCATCGGGCATATTGGAGTCCACGGTCCCTCCCTATACTGCGCCCGCGTGGGTCTCCTGCCTTACGGGTGTCAACCCGGGCAAGCACGGGGTTTTCGGCTTCGTAATAAACAAGCACAATGAGATTAAAAGAAGATTTATCGACAGCAGCGACATTGAGGCCCCCAGGCTCTGGCATTACGTAAATGCCGCCGGCAAGAGCGCGGGCATGATAAACATCCCCGTTACATATCCTCCGGAGCCGGTTCGGGGCTTCATGGTATCGGATTTTCTTACGCCGCTGGGCAGGGAGGACTACACCTATCCCGCCTCAATATACGGGGATTACCTGAAACCCATGGATTATGTAATAAACGTCCGTATGGGTGGGATCCAGAACTTTTCCCAGAATGGGTTCATGAGAGTGATGGAAAACATAAAGGAGTGTACCCTAAAGCGGCAAAAGGCGATGAGGGAACTGAGAAAGGAATTCCGGCCGGACTTCTTCATGATCGTCTTCACCTGTATGGACAAGATTCAGCATGAATTCTATCAGTATCTGGACCGCGAGAGTGGACTCTACAACACGACTTTATGCGAAAGAATGCGCCCGCACCTCGTTTCCATCTACAGGCAGATGGACGAGGTAATCGGTGAGATACTGGAAGAAATAGGAAGCCATACCGCACTGTACATTGTCTCTGACCATGGCTTCTGCTCAATGGAAAAACATTTTTACATTAACAAATGGCTTCATGGCAGGGGGTATCTGAGTCTCAAGAAGCTGAACCTGATAAGAGACAGATTTCTCTTTAAATATATTAAAAAGGCCTCCTTCTCCGACAGAAATATCGATGTGTTCAGCCCTCCTGTCCACAAGTATATAAGGTTCAAAGAGAGCGCTTTCCTTGGAAGCGACCCATATGAGCAGGCAGTCTACTACATAGGGAATTCCGGCCGGGCCGGATATCTGGAGCAGGTGGCCGGGATAAAACGCGAGCTTGAAGAACTAAAAGACGTCTCGACAGGAGCAAACCTGTTCGAGAAGGTCTATCACAGGGACGACCTTTACACGGGCAGTTTCAAAGACAGGGCGCCTGACTTGCTGCTCAAGATGAGGGATTACAGATGCGGTTTCGCGACCGGATATCCTTTAAGGAATCATTTCCTGCTCCCGGCGGGCAAGCCCTCGGGCACCCACCACCCCGCCGGTATTTTTGCGGCATATGGGGCGGAGATAGCCCGGGGAAGAGTCAATGCCTCGATTATGGATATTGCTCCCACTGTCCTCTTCAATATGGGTCTCCCGGTCCACAGGGAGATGGACGGCAGGCCGCTCAGGGAAATATTTTCGGAAAATTTTTTAAAGGAACACATAACGCAGTACGGGAATGATCTTCCTGCTTTTAAACCCGGAGCCCGCAAGGCGAGCATTTTCTCGGATGGCGATAAGGAGGAAATGGCCGGCAGACTGCGGGACCTTGGCTATATGGAGTAAAAGAAATTATGAAGTCGCATTTCCAAAATAACGGGGAACTGAGAAGCAAATTCGACATAATTGCGGTGCTGATCGCCTTCCTTACCGCATGCGCCCTTATCGCGGGATTTTACAGCAAGATGTTGCTGCACCCCCACAGCATGAAATGGACCGCCGCCATAATATTGGGTTTGGTCGCGGTTTTTTCCAGTCTCGTATTTATCGGGAAAATAAGAGAACTCGTTTTTTCCCTGTCCATCCTCACGCTTTCGATCAAGCTTGACGTATTCCTGTATAGACAGGAGACTCCATACATACAACAGCATGGCCTTGTCCTGTCCCTCTTTACCATCCTGTTCGCCTTCCTTTTCCTCGAATGGCTGATACGAATTATAAGGGGACAGGCCGCGGTAAAATTCTATCCGGAGATATCGATTCCGGTCTTAATAGCCATTCTGGTTGCGGGACTTTCAATTTTCAATTCAGATTACAAGTTCCTCGGCATCTCCTCGCTCGTAATATTTGTCCATTGCTACCTGGTGTTTATCTACTTCGCCAACAATTTCAATGAAAAAATGATCAAGACGATCCTGCTCATGATGATGCTCAGCGTAATGCTGCAAAGCCTTATAGGCATACTGCAATACGGGAGCGGCAGCACCCTCGGACTCGATATCCTGGGAGAGAGCGAGAAGTCGTTCAGAATTCAGACGACGGGGGCGTTCATGCTATCGAGGGTGGGGGGAACGCTGGGTTCTCCGAACGGCCTGGCAATTTTTTTGAATCAATTCCTGCCTGTGATAATATGCTCAGTATTCATGAAAATAGACTCAAGAATAAAAATGCTGGCGGTTATAACAGCCTGCATGGGACTTGTGACGGAACTCCTGACCCTTTCCAGGGGGGGGTGGGTCGCCCTGGCCGGAAGCCTTTATATCGCTCTTTTGGTTATTTTAAAGCATCGCTTCAAAAGCTACTTCAAATCGATTGTCTTTACAACCGTTTTGATTGCCGTTTCGTCCGTAAGCGTTATTCTCCTGTCCTCAAACGTACAGCAAAGGCTGTTCGAGGACAATTATAAAGGGCCGATGGGCAGAATCTATCAGATACAGGTGGCCGCCAATGTGATCAAACACAATCCTCTCCTGGGGGTCGGCCTCAATTCCTACACAACGGTTATGAACAGGTATGACAACACCGTAGTCGGCATATCCTATAGTTTCCCCTTTCCGGTGCATAACGCATATTTCCTCCTTGCGGCGGAGTGCGGGGTGTTCGCTCTTCTGGCGATAATGGTCCTGTGGCTGAACGTTTTCCTCAAGAGCAGGGTATTTGCCCAATTCAATGACGGCTTTTTGACTCTGTTCGGGACCGGGATCTTGTGCGGGACGATCAGTTGGTTTATTCAGAGCCAGTTTGAGCCGTTTCCTGTGACCGCCACAAATACCCTCTGGTTCAATTTCGCTTTGCTTGCGGCGGTCGCCGTTAAGCTGAATGAAAAAAGAACGGATGCCGGGCGTGCCGCGCATGCTGCCGGGGAAGGCAAATATCTCTCGAATTGGTCCGGGGAGACACGTGAATAGGTCCGGTCTGCCCAATTTCGTAGGGATTGGAGCGGAGAGAAGCGGGACCACATGGATATACGAAATGTTGAAGGGGCATCCGGAGATATACATGTCCCGGGAAAAGGAAGTGAACTTTTTCAGTGAGCACTATGATAAAGGCGTCCTGTGGTATTCGAAATTCTTTGAAAAAAGGCGGAAGGAAGAGATTGCCGGAGAGTTTTCTCCCCGCTATCTTTCCCATGCGATGGCACCCCACCGGATAAAGGAAACTGTCCCGGATGCGAAGCTCATTGTCTGCCTGAGAAATCCCGTGGACCAGCTATTTTCAAGATACCATTACATGGTCGCCAGGCAAATGTATTCGAAGTCGTTTGAGGCGGTGCTGGAAGACAAACCCCACCTGATAAAAGGGGCCTTCTATTACAAGCATCTCAGCAGATATATGGAATATTTCAGCCCGGACAGGATATGCGTCCTGATTTATGACGACTTGAAGGCGGAGCCCGGGGCCTTTCTTAAAGGTATTTTCAATTTTCTGAGTGTCCGGGCCGGTATTCTGCCCTCCAGACTGAATGAAAAAATCCATCATACCCGGATCCCGAGGAGCAGGCTTATGGAAGCAAATCTTGTGGTCGCGAGGAAAATTCTTAGAAAAATGCGTCTTTTGCCGGTTGTGGACGCCCTCAAGGCAAGATGCCTGGATAAGACGATCAAGCGAGTCAATACAAGAAAAAACGGAAGCTTTAAGGAAATGGACCCGAAGACAAGAGAACGGCTGAACGATATTTTTGCGGAGGATAAAGAGAAGCTCTCGGAGCTTATCGGAAGGGATTTGTCTTTTTGGGCTTAGGAGCAGACCCGGACCGGGAATAAAAAATGCCTATACTTGCCGGTATACTCATTTTTGGCGCTGTCTTTGTCCTATTGAGGACTTTTCTGAGGCAGTTTCTTTTCAGGGGGAAAAGTTCTGTGCCTGCCGGGGATCAATTTTTTCTGCTGGGAATCGACGGGGGTTGCTGGGAAATAATAGAGCCGCTTATTGCCCAGGGCAAACTTCCGAACTTGGCAAGGATGATGCGGGAAGGCGCTTATGGGGATTTGTTGGCCGAGAACCCCTTTTCGCCGCCTTCTTGGGCCACCATAGCCACGGGCCTGAGCGCGAAGGAACATGGGTTTTCCCATTTCACCAGACATTTGCCGGGAAAGCTCGAAAGGGTATTCCTGAACTACAGCATGGTAGATGCCCCCTGCATCTGGGAAATTGTAGAATCGGAAGGGAAGCGGGCGGGTGTATTGAAGTGGCAATCACTTCCTCAGTATCCGAGGAATCTGGTAACTCAGTCCGAGAAAAACCTTATTTTGTCTGGCATGGGCTTCAGTTTCATATTGAAGGCGCTGAGGATAAAATTGGCGCGGTATTTCAGGCTGCCCTATATAAGATACCGATTTATCAGGGAAAATATCGCCACTGACTGGCAAATGAGAGTGACTGAGTACGTATTGAAAAGAAAGAGCCCGCATTTTATGGCATACAGGATATTCAGCACTGACGAATTTCAGCACTGCTTCTGGAAATATCATTTTTCAAGCCGGTATAAGGTGGACCCGGCGGATTTGAAGAAATACGGCACGGCCATCAGCGATCTATATCAAAAAGTGGATAAGTTCATAGGCAAATTGATCAAAGGGAATATTGAAAATATCCTGATCGTCTCCGATCACGGCTTCAAGGGCTTCTCCCGCGAGCCGGAACAGACGCTGGCCGCGCTTTACAATGTGAATTACGAAAAAATACTAAACAAATTGGGATTGCTTCAATATAGAGAAAACAAGGGGTCGATCGATTGGAAGAGGACCAAGGCATACTGGTGCGGGGACCCCAGGTTTTTCCACGAGTTCGCGATAAATCTGAAGGAACGGGAGCCCGATGGCTCGGTTTCCCGGGAAGATTATGAAAGGGTCAGGGAAGAGCTAAAGGGCGCGTTTGAATCGGTACGGTTCCAGGATACGGGCGAGCGCCTGTTCACAAAAATAACGCTCCACGACGGGACGCCTTACTACAAGCATATCGATTTCAATTTTCTGGGTGAGGAGGTCCGTCTTTGGAACAACGACGCCTTTGACCTGATAATTGAGGACGGATACAAGTGCCGTTTTCAGGATGATTCCATAATGAAAAAGAGGGTCATCATTGGCTCAAATGCATATGAGATGCGGGAATTCCTGACCCCGAGTATCTGGTCGGCCGGACATAGCCTGAGGGGGATATTCATGGCCCGCGGGAAGGACATTAAGGCAGGCCGTATAAATGCACTCTCCACGCTCGATATCGCTCCCAGCCTGCTCTTCTGGATGAAACTCCCGATCCCGAGTTCAATGGAAGGTAAAATCCAGACCGGAATTTTTAAGGACGAGTTTATAAGGCAAAATCCCGCCAAGATTACCGCAACGAAGGCGCAGCCCAGGTCCGCTGGGGCAAAGCTGAGCAAAGGGGAAGAGGAGCGCATAAAGGAAGATTTGCGCGGACTGGGGTATTTATAATGCCGGGAGAGCACTGTCATATTTTGCGAATAAATGGCTTCTTTTGGAATTATCGGTTGTAAGAATATGTGAGGTGGAAGGGGAAATAGCCGTGCATATGCTTGCTGCAATTCTTATATTTATTGTTTTCCTTTTTATAAGTAGGGCATCTCTGAAAAAAATGGTTTTCAGGAGGAAGGGGTCCATATCTCCCGAGGACCAATTTGTCCTTTTCGGGCTTGACGGCGGCACCTGGGACATAATAGAACCCCTGATCGCCAAAGGGGAACTTCCCAGTATGGAGAAATTGATCCGGAGCGGGTCTTACGGGGACCTGATGGCCGAATGCCCCTATTCGCCGCCCTCCTGGGCCACCATAGCCACGGGCGTGAACGCGGACAAACACGGATTTTCCCATTTCACGGTCCACTTGGCGGGAAGGCCTGAAAGGGTCGTTTTGAATTATGGTATGGTAAACACGCCAAACGTCTGGGGGCTTATTGAATCGGAAGGAAGGCGGGTGGGGGTTTTTAAATGGGTATCCGTACCGCAGTATCCAGGCAACCTCGTTAAGAAAAAAGAAAGATATATTGTCTTATCCACAATGGGTATCGGTTTTGTGATTAATAAGATACGGCTGAAATTGAGGAAATATTTCCGGTCGCCCTATAATCCCGAGGATTGCTTTCTGAGGCAAAGCACGCTCCCGGACCTGGAAATCTCTATTCTTGAATATTTGCTCAAAAGAAAGGACCCGCATTTTTTAACATACCGTTTCGCCAGCAGCGATTCATGCTCTCACTGGTTCTGGAAACATGAGTTCCCGGAGGGATATGAGGTCGATCGGGGAGACCTGAGAAGGTACGGCCGGGCGGTTACGGCCGCGTATAGAAGGGCGGATAAGTTCATAGGCAAACTGCTCAAAGAGAAAGTGAATGTCATGGTCGTCTCCGATCACGGCTTTAGAGGATATTCCCGGGACGAGACGCACCCGCTCTCGCTTCTCTTCAATATCAACTACGGCAAACTGCTGAATAGGATGGGGTTTCTGGAGTTCAAGGAAGACGGTAAATCCATCGATTGGGAGAGGACAAAGGTATATTGGTGCGGCGACCCCCGGGTCTTCGCCGAGTTCGCGGTAAATCTGAAGGGAAGAGAACCTAACGGGGCGGTCCCGCCCGAGGATTATGAAAATGTAAAGGAAGATCTCAAAAGGGCCTTGGAATCCATAAGGTTTAAAGACACGGGCGAGCGGCTCTTCTCCAAATTAACCCTGCATAACGGCACGCCCTACAACAAATACGTCATATCGGATTTTTTGGGAGAGGAGGCCCAGTTCTGGAATAACAATGCCTTCGATCTGCTGATAGAGGACCTGTACAAATGCCGCTTCCAGGACGATTCCGTCATGGACAGGGCCATTCTTATCGGTTCAAACGGATTTAAGCTGGGGGAATTCTTAAAGCCGAATTACTGGTCGGCCAATCACTGCCGGAGAGGAGTCTTCATGGCTGCCGGTAAGAACATCAGGCCTGGCCGTATAGGCCCCATTTCCACGCTCGATATCGCACCCAATATTCTTTACTGGATGGACCTCCCGGTTCTCCCCTCAATGGAAGGCAAAGTGCAGGCCCAAATATTTAACGATGAATTCGTCAAGCGGCATCCCGTTAAGTTTTTTTCCGATCAGGCCTATGCTTCAAAATCAGAGGATATAAGTTTGACTAAACGGCAAGAGGCCCGCATAAAAGAGGATTTGGAGAACCTCGGGTATCTATAAAATCGGGACTGGTCCGGGATGAAACCGAATGTGCTCATAATAGTCCTTGACGCCGTGAGGGCACAGAACCTTCCTTTTTACGGCTACCATCGGAATACAACCCCTTTCTTATATTCCGTTAAGGGCGATCTGGCCGTTTATGAGAATGCGGTATCTTCGTGTTACTGGACTATGCCGTCCGTGGCTTCCCTGTTCACGGGGATGTATAAATCAGGTCATGGGCTCCTTGTCGAGGGGGATAAACTTGACAAGAATATATTCACGCTGCCCTCCGTTCTCCGGGAGCACGGGTACCGGACCCTGGGCTTTGTGAAGAACGTATATGTTTCGGAATTTTCCGGACTTGACAGGGATTTCGATGAATTCGTCTCGGAATATTTCTGGGACTCGGTTAGAAAGGGGGTCCCGGGTTTCATGAGAAAAATGGCCGGCCAGCTGCAGCCGCCCGGTATAACCCGGCAGTGCGAAGAGTCCAATTCCCGGAAGAGGTCCTCCCGGGAAAAATTATCGAATCTGGTCGCCCGCTGCTTTGATGTCCTGATTGACCGCGGGAGCGCCAGCTTCCTCGCGGAATTCGAAAAGCGGTTGGAAAAAAAATCGGGCCCTTTTTTCGCCTATTTTCATCTGCTTGAGACCCATATGCCCTACCGGGCCCCTTTGGGATTTGCGCTGAGCTTTTTGTCCCTCCCCGGGGTTATCAGAAAAATCTCGGTCAATCACGACCATTTGCGGTTTCTTCTGGGAGAGTCCCTGATGACCGAGCGGGATTTTGAAATCCTCCGGTCCGCTTACGACAATTCCATAAAATACGCCGACCATATTATCAAAAAAATTTTCCGGCTCCTCGAAAAGAAAGGCGTCCTTGGAGATACAATGATAGTTATCCTTTCAGACCACGGAGATAACGTCGGCGAGCACGGGTTGATGTCCCATTATTTTTGCCTGTATGATACCCTGATAAGGGTCCCCTTTCTGGTAAAATTTCCCGCCGGGACCGGAACAAAGGGCGTAATATCTGAAGTTGTTCAAAATACGGACGTTTACCCTACGGTTCTTTCACTTTTGAATATTCAAGATATGAAGTTCTGGCGGCAGGTCCAGGGAAATGACCTTGCCGGCCGGGCTGCTCCCAGGAGAGAAAAAGACCTGGCTGTCACGGAATTGGTGAAAGTCTTGGGCCCGGACAGGAGCCAGTATAAAGATCAGCTCGCCCGGTTCAACCGCCGCCTGCTCGCCCTGCGCACCAGGGACCGCAAGTTTATATATTCCTCACGCGGTGACCACGAGTGCTACGACCTGAAAAAGGACCCGGGGGAATTAAAGAACCTGTATGAGGGCGGGAAAGGCTTTTCGGATTTGAAGGAGAAGGCGTTCAGGCATTATGAGCGGATGAATAATTTTTATACCGCAAACAGGGAAAAGATCGAGGGCGGGGCCGATTTGAAGGGGCTTGCCGGCTCGGTTGCGGGGGAGCTTAAGTCCCTGGGGTATATGTAGCCCGTGCTTAAAGAATCGCTGAAACCAATATTGTTTGCCGGCGGGCTCCCACGCGCAAAAGCTATCTTCCGGAAGGCAACGGCCCGGCAGCGCATATTCATCCTCATGTTCCACAGGGTGGATTATCAGGCGGCCCCTTATTTCCCGAAACCCGTCAGGCCGGAGATCTTTGAAAAACAAATTATCTTTCTAAAGAAACATTTCGAGATAGTCGATCTCGGTTTTTTAAATAAGGTCAAGGCCGGCCCCGGGAACGGCAAAGACCTGGTAGTGCTTACTTTTGACGACGGGTACAGAGATAATTACGAGCACGCCTTCCCGGTCTTGAGGAAATACCGGGTTCCGGCGACTGTTTTTCTCGCGACCGGTTACATCGGCACCGGCCGGCTCCTCTGGTTCAACAAGCTTGCGTGGATTTTATATACAGGCAGCCTCCCGGATGCGAATGCCTTTGCCGAAAACGATATAGGGGCGAATCTGTACGAGGATATCGTCGAATTTTTTGCCGCTGACGCAGAGAGGCGCGTCCTCCTTCTGCGTTCCATGGCGGCGGGGCTTAAGGACTTATTGCCGGAAAAACGTGACGGCTTTTTGGATGGACTGTCCAGGGCCTTCAAGGTGAAGGCATGGCCGGGCAAAGAGAACCGGCCGATGCTCTCCTGGGAGGAGGTCCGGGAGATGTCGGAGCACAATATTTCTTTCGGCAGCCATACTGTTTCCCATCCCGTACTCAGTTTTCTTTCGGAGCGGGAGGGAAGGCTTGAAATATGCGAGTCCAAAAAGGTCATCGAGGAGAAAACTCAAAAGCCCGTAAAGACATTTGCCTATCCGTATGGAAAGACCGGGGACTATCGCTCGGATTATATCTTCAAGGTGTTGGAGAACGAGGGTTTCGAGTGCGCCTGCAGCACAAACCGGGGGGCGGAGAAATTCCCCTTGAGCCGCCCCCTCGAGCTTAAAAGAAGGGGAGTGCCGACCGATCCATATCTCTTTTTATAATTCGAAATCGGATGGAGAAGATAAGAATCTTTTATGTCCTGCCGCTCGGGGGGATAGGGGGGGCGGAGAAATTCGTCCTTTCGCTCTGCCGGTCTCATGATAAGACCCGTTTTGAGATAACGGTCTGTATCCTTTTCCCTTTCACAGGGTACAGTATGGCGGACGAAATGGCCGCCCATGGGCATGAGGTCATCAAACTCAATATGTCCAACGGCTTCGACATATTCAAGGCAATGAAATTGATTTCCATTATCCGGGAAAGGAAAATAGACATCGTAAACATACACGGCCAGAACCCGATGGGGAAGCTCTTTTCCGCCCTCAGTTCCGCACCTGTGGTGATCCATACGGACCACGGGACCACGATGGGCTCTCCGGTCAAGCGGAGAAGGCGGGTCGTGCTCTTCAATCGCCTTCTGACCCCCTTCATTGACGGCTTCATAGCCATTTCCAAAGGCATGGAGGAAAGTCTGCGCCTGAGGGAGAAGGTCCCTGAAAGGAAAATAAGCCTGATTTATAACGGGATCGATGTTAAGGGAATATCGAAACCGGCCCCCGGAGGACAGGAGCTTAAAAAATCTCTCGGCATCCCCCCGGGCGTCACGCTTTTGGGTTCGGTCGGCCGCCTTGTCCCGGAAAAACAATATCCCCTTTTATTCAAGTCCCTCTCCCTCCTCAAGAAAGAGGGTCTTGAATTTATCACTCTTATCGTTGGAGACGGGCCGCAGAGGCCGTATCTGGAGAGTATGATAGGCTCAATGGAACTCGGCGATAGAGTCCGCCTCCTGGGAGAGCGGACGGATGTTCTTCATCTGCTCGAACTTATTGATGTATTTGTCTTCTCCTCCGGGGGAGAGGCTTTTTCCATAACCATTCTGGAGGCCATGGCAAAGGCGAAACCGATCGTGGCCTTCGATGTAGAAGGCGTAAACGAGGCAGTTGTCCAGGGGCAGACGGGATATCTCGTCCCGTTCGGAGACGTTCAAGCCTTTGCGGGAAAAATAGAAATACTGCTTCGGTCACCGGAACTGGCACGGAAGATGGGGCGCCTGGGATTTGAGAGAGTAAGCGCCTATTTCAATTTAGAAGAAAATATCAAAAGGACAGAGGACCTCTATGAAAAGCTCCTGGCAGTTAATTTTTAGGGCTATAGTCTTTTTCGCCCTTTTTTCGGCACAGGTCCCTGCCGCGCACGGCTCCGGATTGCAATTCATAGACAGAACAGCAGAAGCCGGGCTCTCATATGCTTTAGGCCCCTCACATGGCCTTTCGTGGGGCGATTTCAACGGCGATAACTTCCAGGACCTTCATATCTCGGACCACTACGGCACGCCCTCCCTTTACCTGAATTCAGGCAACGGCGCTTTTCAAGATATTACCTTGAGCTCAGGCGTTTATATAAGCGGGGACCACCATGGGGCGAGCTGGGCAGACTTTGACAATGACGGCGACCTTGACTTATACCAGGCGCTCGGCGCTGATCACGGCAACGGCACGAAATCAAATTACCTGCTCCGGAACGACGGCGACCATTTCACAGATATGGCTGGGACGGCGGGAGTTCAGGACCCCAAAGGCAGGGGCAGGACGCCTGTTTGGTTCGACTGCGATAAGGATGGATTTCTGGATTTATTCATAGCTAATCAGGAGCGTTTGGACGCGCCAAGCTTATTATTCAGAAACGAAGGAAATGGCATGTTCAGCGATGTCACTCTCGGGGCAGGTCTTGCAGGCATCGAAAGGGCGATCGGAGCTTATGTGGCCGACATAAACAATGATGGCTCACCGGACCTGCTCCTGTCAAGTTCCGAAAGGGGGATCTCTTTATTCTTGAATAATGGGAATGGAAGCTTTAAAAATATCACAGCTGAAACCGGTCTATCGAAGACATATTCTGTAAAAGACCTGGCCTTGGGAGACTATGATAATGACGGGCTCATTGACATTTTTGCGGTCCGTTCGGGTATTTCCGACTATTATGGGATAATAGACAATTCCCTTCGTTACCAGTTGAAATCAAAGGACATCGAAAAAGGCCTCGATCTTGATATCAGCGGCTCGTCATCCGCGGAGTTTATTCTCTATTATGGGAATATCAAAGTGCCCACGGGGAAGATCTACATAGGTTCCGGTAAATATCATCCGGCCCAGATGCCTTTCAGCCTTGACCCGGCCTCTCCCGAAAACCATGGTGAACCGGCAAGGACCGAAACAGGGGTTTATATCTGGCATGACTCTTTAACCCATAAATGGCAGATCAGATATTTCAGAAAAATCCCCTCTCCGGAGCCTGTTATTATAAGCGGCATGATATCGAGCCCGGGACAATTCGGCAATGTATACCCCCGGGCTTTTGAGACCGATATGCGCGCTTTTAAGAACAGGTTATTCCGGAATCTGGACGGGACCCATTTTGCGGATGTGACGGACAGCACCGGGTTGGGCTCGGACCCCGACAGCGCCAGGTCGGCAGTGGCTGAAGATTTCGACAATGACGGCGATATCGATTTTTACGTAGTGTATACGAAAGGACTTTACAATCTACCCAACAGGCTCTATTTAAATGACGGCATAGGGTATTTCATTGATGTGGCCGCTGAAGCAGGAGCGCAAGCATTAGTGCAGGGCAGGGGAGAATCTGTAGCTTTTGCAGATTATAATAACGATGGCTTTCTGGACATTATGGTCCTTAATGGCTTGGGAAATGGTTACGGTCTTCCACCCCAGTTATTGGGAGAGAGAGTGCTCCTTGAGAACCAGGGCACTCTCAACAACTGGATACAGCTAAAGCTTGTCGGCTCGGCATCCAACAGGGATGCCGTTGGCGCGAGCGTAAAATTGGAAGCCGGGGCTTTAAGCCTCAGCAGGCAGCAAACCGGAGGCATGCATACCTTTTCGCAGAACTCTCAGGTCCTCCAATTCGGTCTGGGCAGTGAGACAAATGTGGACAGGATTACGGTCACCTGGCCCGGCGGGATTGTTCAGGAGCTTTCTAATTTGCCCGTAAATCAGCGCCTGGTGATTAAAGAGCCGGGCGTGAGCCCTTAAGTTCTGATGACCCAAATCCGCAGGGATCTATGGAATCAATGAATCCGGGTTATAGATATTTTCGCTTTATTTTAAGATATCAAACTGCCTGCCGGCATGATAGAATTTAAAACACAATCAGAAGTTGTGTGAGGAAAGTGGCAAGATCTGGTTTGTCAGTTCTTTTGTTTCAATGTCGGAGAAAGCATCTAAAACAGGAGTAGAGTCATGAAACTTTCACAAAAATATGATCTTTCAGCAACATTGAGGTCAATAATCGTAAAAAAGAAAAAGTTGAGAATTATTGCCGTTCTGGCAATCGTGGCGGCCTCTTTCGGACTGGCCTCCCAGGGCATTGGACAGAGCCCCGGGGCAGAACCACTTTCTTTCCTTTCCGTCAAAGGGACCAAGATCGTGAATGAGTCCGGCAGCGGAGTAAGTTTGAGGGGTCTCCATTTCGATTGTTTTTACGCGTTTAGAAAAGACGGGTATGATGTGATCCTGTCAAGAGGCAGTGACCCGGACCGGGTCAATGTCGATATCTCGGAATACAATTTCAGCGATTATGATATAAGGCAATTTAAAGAGCTTGGCGCGAACGTGGCGAGGATCGGCATCAGGCTGTGGGAAATTGAAAAGAAGCCGTACTCGTATAGTGAAACCTCTTTGAAGCATTTGGATGACGTAATAGAAAGGTGGGGGAGGAACGGGGTGTACGTGGTCCTGGACCTGCATGAGGCGGGGCAGAATAAGCTTGCCCATAATAAGGCGTATGGAAATGTGATCTGGACAGATACGGCCTTTCGGGACAGGGTCGTGGCCCTGTGGGGGGTAATAGCCGGGCGTTATAAGGACAACCCGTATGTGGCGGGATATGATCTCATAAACGAGCCGCAGGCGCCTTCAAGCGACGCATTGCACGGCTTCTACCAGAAAACAATCGATAAGATCAGGGAGACCGACAAAAAACATATTATCATACTTGAACGGGACCTGAATAAAAAAGGAGAGGGGAAGGTCTCGTTCGGCGGAAAATACTCTGACCAGAATATAGTCTACAGCATCCATTTTTATGACCCCCATAAGTTCACGCATCAGGGGGTCGGAGGACGCCCCGGAGGATATGAATATCCGGGCCGCTACAATAACAATTATTGGGATAAAAACAGAATAGACAAATATTTTTCCGAGGTGCTTCTGCAGGCGAATGACAGGCCGCTTTTTGTCGGAGAGTTCGGGGCTGCTTACATGAGCGGCGGCCGGGACGCATTTAAGTGGGATGAGGACGTAATCTCGGTTTTAAATGAGAAGGGTATCCATTTTACCTATTTCAATTATAAATGGCAGATCAGGCTCTTCTCGCTCTATCAGCCAAAAGAAGAAGTCGAAAGAGAGCTCCTGGCGAGAAAGAAGGCTGTTAAGAGGAAAAAAGCAGACCCTGCCAATCTGACCGAAGAGGAGAAAGGACTCTATCTTACGGAGACCAGCTATGAGGGCTCCGAAGAGCTCAAGCAGGTCTTGAAACGGGGATTTTCAGAAGGAACGGTTCAGACACTCCAGAAATCCCCTCTTAAAAAAATTGATCAGGGATCCCGGAAAAAATGAGGAAATACGCCTCTAAACGGAATCCGCATTAAGGCGGCTCGGGTCTCTTGATTAGGCTAAACCGGTCTTGCCTCCCATAAAGGTCCTCCATATAATTCAGGGGAAGCATTTCGGGGGGGCTGAGCAGGTGGTGCTTACCCTCGCAAAATGCTTTGACCCGGAGAGCGTCCGGCCCTCCGTCCTCTGTCTTTCGGACGGTCTCCTTTTAAGGAAACTCGAAGAAGCAGGCATCGAGAGTTTCCTTATCCCCATGAAGAGCAAACGGGACATATTTGGGCCCGTCACGAAGGCCATCAGGATAATCAAAAAGGAAAAAATGGATATCGTGCATACGCATACGGTGAGATCCAACCTGGTAGGGAGGTTGGCCGCCGTCGCGAGCGGCCGCAAGTGCGTAACCCATTTGCACAGCCCCGTATCGAGGGATTTTGCGGACCTGCGGAGGGGGCGCATAAACGAGTTTATCGACTCCCTTACCCGGCCCGCGGCCTCCCTCTACATTGCCGTGAGCGATTCCTTGAAAGGCGAGATGATAAAAAAAGGCATGCCACGGGACAAGATAGTCACTGTCCATAACGCGCTCGACCTTGAATCCCTCGCGCAATCGGCCAAGGAAGATGCGGGGATAAGAAAGGAATACAATATACCCGAAGATGCCTTCGTCCTCGTCATGGTCGCCCTCTTGAGGCCGAGAAAAGGTGCGGACCTGCTCATACAGGCGATGAAAAAAGTTTTAAAACAGAGTCCAAATGCCTATCTTCTCCTTGTCGGGTCTGACGACATATCGGAAGAGCCCGGCCATGGCCGGAAACTCCGGGAGCTGGCGCACGGGCTCGGGATGAACGGGAATGTGATCTTTACGGGGTTCAGAGATAATATCCAATCGATAATGAAGGAATGCGATCTCATGGTATTGCCTTCCCGTTTCGGCGAGGGGCTCCCTATGGTAATACTCGAGGCGATGGCGGCGGGTCTGCCGGTTGTCGCTTCCAGGGTGGAGGGCGTTCCGGAAGTCATAGAGGACGGCGTGAACGGGTTTCTCGTGGACCCGGGAGATGTGGAAGAGCTTTCAGAGAATATAATAAATGCCATGCGGAATCCCCATTTGCTCCGGGATGTGGCTAAGAGTGCCGGAGAACGGGTTTCCAGCGATCATAACGGATACGTACAGGCCAGGAAAATCGAAGAACTCTACCGAAAACTCCTCTCTTGCCGAAATCCTTGAATGTTTAGCCAATCCATTACGGAAACCCTCTTTGATATCCCATTATGCCTCTGTACCCGTGAAGACGGGATAAAGATCATAGAAGGAATAATTGGGGAGGGAAAGCCCGGCCTTGTCGTCCTGGCAAATGCGCATACTTTTAACCTGGCTTATGAGAATAGAGATTACAGGGGGGTTTTAAAAAGGGCCCGCGCTGTCTTTCGTGACGGGGTCGGGGTGGAATGGGCTCTGGCCAGAAAAGGGCTCCCCGCCCATCATAATTTTGCGGGTACGGATTTCATCCCTTATTTCTGCAAATCAACGGCAGGGAGTGGGTACAGAGTCTATCTCTTGGGAGCAAGGCCGGGCATTTGCGAACTGGCGGCCCGGGAGCTGGAATCAATCGCTCCAGGGATGATAATAGCCGGTTATCACCACGGATACTTTTCCGAGCATGAAACAGAAGAGATCGTAGCCCGCATAAACAGGAGCCAGGCCCGAATACTCCTTGTCGCAATGGGGAACCCCAAGCAGGAGGTCTGGATATCAGAGAACCTGGAGAGGCTCACCGTCCCCGCCTGTATAGGCGTTGGGGCCCTCTTTGACCATCTAAGCGGCAGATTGCCGAGGGCGCCTGAATGGATGCTCAGGGCAAAGATAGAATGGATATACAGGCTTCTTACCGAGCCCGGGCGCCTCTGGAAAAGATATCTCATGGGAAACCCAAAGTTCATGGTCCGTGTTTACAGGGAACTCGGGAAAGAAAAGGCCGGAAAAACGAAATTTAACGAACAAAATCATTAACCGGCAGCATGAGCCTCCAGGGCCGCGTGAGCCTCCTGTAAATGGACATCGTCATTTCTCCCTTAAGGATGACCTGGGCTGAAGGCCTGCCCCCCCCGACAGGGACCTCGAGAACGGCCCGGCTGCGGACCCCCGTAAATAGAGACAATGCGTTTCTGTATACCTCAGGCATAGAGTCTGCAATCTCATCTTTTGGGATAAACTGAACCTCAAACGTACAGCTCGCATCCCTTCCGAGCGTATACCCCGAGCAAGTGTCACCGACTATAATGAAGTCAGTCTTGTCGGGGCCCGAAACGAAAATGTCTCCCAAGGTGATCGTAACACCATGCTCATTCGTAAGGGTGAATACGCGTGTCTCGGATGGCTGCTCCTCTTCCACATCCCCGAAGTCGTAATAAGGGGGCGTTGTGGGGGTCAGTCGAATATTCGGATCAAGGGTTATCGTATTTAAAACAGTTTCTGACCAGTTTCCGGCATAATCGCCGAATTTGGCATAGACTTTCTTTATGCCTTGCCCGGATGTCAGGGTCCATGAGGTTGTTGAGGAATAAGGCTCGGGGGCCGACCATATTAAATTATCATTGCTGAACTGCATCTGGGCGCATCCGCTCGCGTCGGAGCAGGAAGGGAACAGCTCGACAGACGCTATATTCGTGTAAGTGGCCCCGTAATTGATCGAGAAGGAAGCGGTGGGCGGCATTGTATCCCCCTCGGAAGTGAAGGCAACCTTATCGAGCCAGCCGGCGTCGGAGCCTGCGCTTTCGCTGCCGTTCTTTGAATAAGTCCATTTGAGGACGTGACTCCCGGCAGGTAAAGGATATGTACTCCGGGTCCAATCGACCTCTCCGCTTATGGCTTCCTGCTCCGGGCCGTCTATATAGAATTTCAGATAGTCGGCTTCGCTCTCCGAGGATACTTTCCAGTAGAAGCTTAATTCCCCGGGACCTGTGACGCTTGCCTCTATCCATGTGCTCTGGTTATCTCCGATATTCCCGCTCTCAGCAGAATCGCCGTCGTAATGGAAATGCGTTGTCTGGGGGAACCATCTGGGGTTCCCTCCGCTGACCCATGGGAGGTTGAGATTATCAACGGCTTCCCCTATGCTGTTCTGGTCAAAAAGAACCTTGTCGAGCCATGCGGCATCGGAGCCCGCGCTTCCGCTCCCGTCCTTAATATAGACCCACCTGAGGACGTATGTTCCGGCCCCTAATGCACTGGAATAACCTTCCCACCGGGACATCTCTCCGCTCAAATGAAACTGTTCCACGCCGTCTATATAGAAAATCAGGTAATCGGAGCTATCGGAAGATACCTTGTAATAAAAAGAGAATAGCCCCGGGCCCGTAACGGTCGTCTCAATCCAGGTGCTCTGATTGTCCCCGATGGGCCCGCTCTCGGCGGCATCGCCTCCGCTAATTGCAGTTGCGGTCTGATAGAACCAGTTTGCATCCCCTGCCGTGCTCCAGGCGAAAGAGGTATTGTCGACCGCCTCGCCCAGGTCCGCGGAAACGTCCCCTGTGGGCAAGGAGAGAATAAGAAAAAGAATAACCGCTATTCTTAACATAATTCCCTCCCAATCAATGCTAAAACCTATTTTTTATATACCAGCAGGGGAACAAATGCAAGAAAAAAACCTTTTATACTGCCAAATTGTGATTCATATCACCGGAAAGAGATTAAATCGCCTTGTGCTTAGGGGATTAACTCGCCTCCCGGCATTATAAGCCTCCAGGGCCGCGTGAGCCTCCTGTAAATAGGCATCGTCATTTCACCTCTAAGGATTGCCCTTCCCGGCGACTTCCCCTCGCCAACTGGAATTTCCAGAGCGGCCCGGCTGCGGATTCCCGTAAACAGAGATAAGGCGTTTCTGTAAAGCTCAGGCATCGAGTCCACAATCTCATCTTTTGGGAAGAACTGAACAATGGCCGTTCGGGTCTCATCCTTCAGCAGTAATCCCGGGGCGCAATTGCTTGCAATAAAAAAATCACCTTTATCCGGCCCCCGTATAATGGACCCCCCAAGTTCTATGTCGACACCATGCCTGTTTGTTATAGTGAATGTCTGGAATCCCGAACTGCTGTTTTCCTCCACCGCTCCAAAATTGTAATAAGCGGGTGAAATGACAGTAAGCTGGGCTTCCGGATCGAGCTCTATCGAATCCGAGAAAGTCGCGTGGTTTCCGGCATTATCGCTGAATCTGGCATAGACCGTCTTGGTCCCTATCCCTGGTGGAAGGCTCCATTCCCTGGTTTCGGAATATGGTTCCAGGGCCGACCAATTCGTATTGTTATTGCTGAACTGCATTTGGGCGCAGCCGCCCTCATCCGTGCAGGAGAGGGATAATATGACCTGGGCTGTGTTGGCGTAAACGACACCGGAGTTAATGGACACTGAACCGGCAGGCGGCCAGATATCGCCGGTAAATTCAACTTTATCGAGCCATCCGGCATCGTCTCCCGAGTCTTTCCACCCGTTTTTAGTATATGTCCATCTGAGCGTATGGCCCCCGGGAGCTATTGAATAGGTCTTTTGGTTCCAATCAATTTCCCCGCTTATGGGGCCAATTTGTTCTACCCCATCTATGGAGAACCCGAGAAAATCAGAATTTGCCTCCGAGGACACTTTCCAATAAAAGCTGAGGGTCCCTGGACCCGTAACGGTGGTTTCCACCCAGGAACTCTGTCCCCCCGTAATTGCCCCGCTCTGTGCCATATCCGGTTCAAAGAAGGTAGATGTCTGCGGAAACCAGAGCGCATCCCCTCCCGTGCTCCAGGTCAAAGATGTATTATCCACGGCCTCCCCGAGAGATTCTGACTCTGTAAATTCAACCTTATCGAGCCATCCGGCATCGTCGCCCTCGCTTGTGCTCCCGTTTTTGCTGTATGCCCACCTGAGGATATGGGTTCCGGGGGAGATTAAAAATGTTTTCTGTGTCCAGTTGACATTCCCGCTTATGGCCCCACCTTCCACTCCATCTATATAGAAAACGAGCGCATCAAAAGCCTCAGACGATACCTTCCAATAAAAATTGAGCGTGCCGGGGCCGGCAACGGTAGTCTCAACCCAAGAGGCCTGATTATCGTCAATCACCCCGCTCTGTGCCGCATCCTCTCCGTAGTAGGCAATTAAAGTTTGAGGGGTCCAGTTTGTATTCCCTCCCGTATTCCACTCAAGAGCGCTATTATCCACTGCATCGCCGAGAGTGCCTCCCAACTGAGTAAATTCAACTTTATCGAGCCATCCGGCATCTTCTCCCGAGTCTTTCCACCCGTTTTTAGTATATGTCCATCTGAGTGTATGTTCCCCGGGAGAAATTGAACAGGTCTTCTGATTCCAATCAATTTCCCCGCTTATGGAGCCAATTTGTTCTACCCCATCTATGGAGAAACTGAGGAAATCAGAATTTGCCTCTGAGGACACTTTCCAATAAAAGCTGAGGGTCCCCGGACCCGTAACGGTAGTCTCTATCCAGGAACTCTGTCCGTGAGTAATTGCACCGCTCTGCGCCGCATCCCCTCCATAATAGGCTGTCGATGTCTGCGGAAACCAGTTCTCATCCTCCGTATTCCAACTCAAAGAAGCATTGTCGACCGCCTCGCCCAGGCCCGCCGAAAGCGCCTGCAGCGGGAAAATAGCGAAAAGAGAAAGCGCAATGCAGACGAGGAAAAACACAGGGACGAGGGCCCTTTCAAATTTCATGCGTTCAAATTAATCCCATTGCGTTTTCCGAGGAAAATGGAATGAGATTCGAGCCAAGACAAGACCGATTCCGAGCCTGACCAGATTTCCTTCTGAAAAGAATGCCCCTAAATCTTTTTTTATTAATTCGAGATTAATTTCAGAATGAGCATAAACCGGAATCAATAAAACCAATAGAATCAGCAGCAGGATTTTTATGGGTTTAAATGCAAGGGCTTTCCAAAGAGGGGAAATGGTAAATTCTATTTTTTTATACCATAATCTCCTCAGGAGAAAAACGGAAAAAAGGATAAGGCAAATCAGCAAGATATAATTTCTATGGAATAAAATGGCTGAAATGCTGAGCAGGATTTGGATAAGCCAGAGGTGCACTACTGCCTTGGAGCAACTTTTATACCTTCTTCTTAAAATGTGGTGCAGGTGTTTTTTGTCCGGCTTCAAGGGAGAATCCCCCTGCCTCGCCCGTCTATAAATTGCAAATACGGTATCGAATATCGGAATTATGGAAAGCAGCAAAAATGTCCAGGGGGAGATATCGGGCACCTCTTTTGCCATAATCAAAGAGATGCTCGCTATTGAGAATCCGATCAGATAACTTCCTGCATCTCCAAGGAAAATTCTTCCTGAGGGAAAATTAAAAAGAAGAAAAGCCAGCAAGGAGCCTATAAGGAAAGAGGATATTGCCAGCATTATCGAGTAATTGTAAATATAGCTTAGAAAGAAAATTGAAATGAAAAATATCAAAGCGCTTCCGGAACACAATCCATTTAATCCATCAAACATATTGTACGAATTTATTAATCCAACAATACAAAAAGTGGCAAATGCCATCGCGAGGACCGAAGATAATTTAAAGATCTGGAAATCTGAAATATACGTGGCAGTAATTAGAACGAAGGATATACTTGCTATTACTTGAAGAAGAAGCCTCAGCCTGGCCCTCAGGCCGAGTGTGTCGTCTAAAAACCCAATCAGGAAGATTAAAATAAAAAAAAAGGCAAACAACCATTTTCCTGAGGAAAAGAAGATAAATAGGGCTGAAAGCAGGAGCAATCCCCCGGTCCTCGGTACGGGTGTTTTATGAATTTTTCTTGAGGCTGGGAAATCCAGGATATTGAACCTGAACGAAAGCCATTTTGCCAATGGAAAGAAGCAAAGAGAAATCAAGAAAGCATAAAATACAGTAAGCGCCAATTTACCCCCCGCTTAATGAAATCTCTTAAAAATAAAAAAAAAATTAAAAAAGGTCAAGTTTAAAATTTATTTTATATAGTTAAAAGCATTAAAAAATTATATATTAAAAAATTCTGAAACTGTATCCAAATTACACGAAAGTTTTGCATCCATAATAAACAATTCAAAATATTAAAGAATCCCAAACCCCGAATTTAAAAGGAAATTCTTTGTTGCACGTAATTTGCATATTCAATTTAAATCCCTATTTTCTCGAATCTCCTAATCCGATGAGAGATTTCAAAAAGACGACTTTCATAATTTTTATCCTGGCAAATCTTTTCTACTGCGGAAACCCCGGCTCCGGACCGGTTCCGGATGGAAAAGAGTCTATTAACATCTCGGTTTTGGACAATGAGAATTCATATATAGAAGGAGCGGAAATACTGATTCAACCCACTGAATTTGTTGCTTTTTCAGAAGGAAACGCAGTTAAAATCGAACTGCCCTCAGGAGACTACAGCATGACCATTGCCAAACCGGGGATGAAAACCGAGCAAGTGGATTTTGAATTGAAACCGGGCGAAGAGGAGGATTTGAGAGTTACTCTTTATAATTTGAAGCTCGTTTCCGATTCGGATTTGATTACGAGCGATAATTGCTATGAGGATTAACCCGCAAGCATTCCAACCTTAATTCCTCCCCCCGCAAAAAAGCCACCCCGATTTTGACAAGAGCAATTTTGATAAAGAGCAATTTTGTCCTTGAAAAAACCTTTTCCGAAATGTTACATTCTCTCCAAATTTAGCAGAGGAGGGAGTTTAATATGAAGAAAGGGTTTTTGCTGGTACTGTTAATGGTATTTCTTGCCTGGGGGACGGCATATGCGCAGTATCTTGACGTTGATCTGAGTTGTCCTTCATGGATAGGGTACGGATCGGGGGATACTCAACTGAAAGTAACCGCCTATATCGAGAACTGGGATTGCCAAGATGTTACCGTGCAGCGTTATATGTCAGGCCTGATCGCAAATCCCAGTAATTCACTCGGGAACATTGCCGTTTACGGTCCTTTTCCTAGGTTTACCACAAATCCGATTACCGTACCTGCATCAGATTGCCAAGGCACCCCGGGAACTTATACGCTACAAAATATTTTTGTGATGAAGGTTCCTAATGTGCCCGGGAAAATGGGAATGGTTTATGTAAGCTTTATAACTCCTGATGGCAAAGAAGTAGCCGGAGGAGACTGTTTAATCAACATAGGGCCTTAGTTTAATGGTTTGAGAGGGTTTCCGCTGGAAACCCTCTCGCTTTGTGTTTTTTAAAATGAAATCCATCATTGGCACTATTTTTTTTATTTTTTTTGTCAGTTTAATTTTCTTTACATTCGGGACCGGCAATACCCCGCCTCCCGCAGAAAGCGTTTTCAAACAGAATGAATCAATTCTCGAATCCGTGCACCTGAAACAGTTCAACGGGAACAAGTTTTTATTTTCCATATCCGCCCGAAAGATCATATATAGAAAAAGGTCATATAAGGTTTTCATATACAAAAATTTAAAGGAGCTTTTCATCGAGGGGCTCTCCATAGACCTTTACCAGACGGAGGACAACGGCAAAAAACCAGCGCTCTCTTCAAGCCAGTTGGTTAATGTCCTCAGCGATTTCGGCAACCCGCAAACTTCTTATCAAGAATTTTTGAGGGGGTCCGGGGACCTGGAGACCGACCTCTTGACCAGGATACTCATCGCTGATTGCTCGATACATATTCTCAGGGACAACGGCGCAAAGATTGCGGTCGGCGCCAGAAGAGCCAGGATTGTAGATTTCAAGAACATCATTTTAGAGGGAGACGTGCGGATAAAAAACAGCAACGGCGCGGAAATAAGTTCTGCAAAGGCAGTTTGGTCCGCCGAAAACAACGGGTTCCTTTTTCCGGAGGGATACCGGTCGGGCGATTTCCAGTACCAAAGGAAAAGCTTCCTGAAAATAGGAAAAAGTGGGGATTTTTACCCCGCGCACCCGGTCCAGAGTGTAAAATATACGGACCTCTTCGAAGAATACGAAGAAAGTCTCTTTGATTCGTTATCGCAGGATGCGCCGCCTTTTTTGCGGCATTTGATAGAAATGAGCGAGAGCGCAATTTAATAGAGATGTAGAGTTCGGGACACAAAAAAACCAAGACGAGCAGAGGAGGAATAATTTGAAAAATTCCGAGCCCCTGGGGATCAGAGAGGCCGAAGCTAAAAGGGTCTTAACTGAAACAAGGGGCAAATACCCGGATGAGAAAGTCGGCATATATTTCGGGGAACCTAAAAGCTCTGCTGTTCTGACCCATCTGGTCCTGTCCGGTCTTTTAGGAATCCCGTGGAAGGTTCTTATACCGGAAACCGGTCTGGAATTTGAGGAGGAAATCCTTTTCAGAAAAAAATTGGAAAATGAATGGAATTTAAACGCGATAGTCCTCCGGACTGAGAGAGGAATTGAGATAAGAAACTCCCTTAAAACGGATAAGGATTGTTGCCATGAATTAAAAACGCTTCCTGTTAAGAATATTGCGGAAGCGAATTTATTGCAAGCCCTGGTTCTGCCGACTATAACAAATGAAAACTTTCTCCGGGACCAGGTTTCATACTTCGAAAGTTCTTTTGCTATAATACAGCCTGTCTTGAATTTTTATCCCGTAGATATATGGCTATATATAAAAAAATATGGTCTGCCCTACTGCGACCTGTATCGGCGGGGATACCGTTTGATCAGGTGCGAGCCCTGCTCCCCGCGGTTCGGGACGGGAAAGTCATTGGAGAGCACAAAAGAGGATGAAGAAATATCAAAACGCCTCCGGGCGCTCGGTTATCTTTGATTTTAGCTTATGGCGCATAAATTACCGGATATAATTTTGATTCTGTGCGATACCCTGGGCGCCAAACATATGTCGCTCTACGGCTATCACAGGAAGACCACGCCTCTCCTGGAGCGCCTCGTGGAGGAGGAAGGCTTCACCGTTTACTCCAACTGCTGGTCCACAAGCTGCTGGACCCCTCCCGCCCATGCATCTCTTTTTACTGGCATGTATCCCCGCGAGCACGGCACGCACGAGGCAAATTCGCTCCTTGCGACCGAGCCTTATACCCTTCCCGAGATTCTTCAGATGCAGGGCTACGAGACGGTCGGGATTTCCTCAAATAGCCTGGTAAGCAATTTCTTCGGGTTTTCAAGGGGATTTGGCAGTTTCCGAGATTTAAACAGATATAACCTCTTTCATATGGAAAAAAATATTCTGGAAGCGGTTGCGAAGAAGAAAGGAAAGTTCAACAAGCTGCTCGAAATATTTAGGTTGAGCGGTAAGGAAAGAAATCCTACCATAATTTTTAAATATATAATGAATTTCTTGAAAAATCGGATAGCGCTGAGAATTCATATGGGAGCATTGCGGGATGCAACTCCCTACACGAAAAGGGCATTAAAGGCCGGTCTCGATTCACTTGCGGGCGCCCGAAAGCCCCTTTTTTTATTCATAAACCTGATGCAGGTGCATTTCGATTACAACCCTCCCTCCGAGACAAGAGGCAGATGGTCCGACTCCCGTTCTCCTTATAGAAGGCTGACTCATAAGCGTTTCAGGTATTACGGGAAAAAAAGATATCCCATAGAAGTTTTACAATATTTTCAGGACCTTTATGACGAAGAAGTCCTTTACTTGGACAAAGTGGTTTATGAATTCTGCAAAAAAGTGAGCACAGATAATGCCCTTTTGATAATAACCTCGGACCACGGCGAAAATTTCGGCGAGGAAGGGCACTACGGGCATATGTTGTCTCTGACCGATGCTGTTTGCAAAATCCCACTTCTGATAAAATATCCGGGCAAAAACCGGGCCGGAATATCCGACAGGCTTTGCCAGATTAACGACCTGTTTGCAATGATTCAAGACGTGGTCGAAAGCCCTCTGCCTACGCCCGAAAGCTCCGTTTCTCTTCTTTCCTCCTCGGCAAGAAAAAAGGCCCTGATTGAAATAGTGCATCCCGAAATATGGCTTGAGCAGGTATACAACAAAGAGCTTTTCAGGTTCTGTTTTAGAAGAGAAGTCACGGTATGAGAAAGATAAACTTCTTTGCTTAAAAAAAGAATAGGCCTAAATGAATAAGATACTGATAATTATTCCAGATCTGGGTAGAGGCGGTGCGGAAAGAGTAGTTCAAACTCTTAGCGGAGAGTTCCAAAAAAAAAATGAAGTATATATTGCGATTTTCCAAGACATAATAGATTATGAAGTTAATTGTAAAATATTCAACCTGAACACTCCTGGGACTTTTTTTTTGCCAAAGAAATTACTAAATTTCATTAAGCGCTACCACAAACTAAAAAGATTAATAAAACAAATCAAGCCGGACGTGGTCTTTAGTTTATTGGAATCTCCTAATTTATTCAATCTCTTGCTAACCGAAAGACCTATTTTGAGCATACATGAAAATAAGATACTCTCAACCAATATGGGAGCATTAAAGTTTATTGATAATTTAATAATAAGGGGATTATATGGAAATGCATTCAAAATAGTTGTGGTTTCTAAGGGGCTGAAGACTAAATTGATAAATTTTTATAAAATCGATAAAAATAAAATCAAGGTTATTTATAATCCTATTGACATTAATTATATACGGACTTCATTGCGTGAGGAAATAGAAGATCAATATAGGCATATTTTTTCCTACCCTGTAATTATCAATATTGGTAGATTGTCAATCGAAAAGGGGCAGATACATTTAATAAGAGCTTTCGACTCAATCAGGAAGGATATCCCTGATTTAAAGCTGGTTCTATTGGGTGCTTATCGCGAATGGGGAAGAAAACTTTTTGAATTGAGAGAGGAATCTCCATATAAAGAGGACATTCATTTCCTCGGATCGCAAAAGAATCCCTACAAATTTTTAGCCAGGAGTAAATTATTTGTTTTCCCTTCACTATGGGAGGGTTTTGGTATTTCGGTTATAGAGGCCCTTGCATGCGGGATACCGGTAATTTCATCTGATTGCAGATATGGACCAAGGGAGATTTTGTCCCCCAGCACGGATTTCGAATACCAGACAAAAGATATTGAATTTGGGGAATATGGAGTATTAGTTCCTGTATGTAATGAAATCAGATATAATGAATTGGATAGAAATGAGCAGATTCTTGCTAAGGCAATTTACAGAATGATCTCTGACCCGAGTCTTTGTAATTGTTACTCCATGAAGGGTTTGAAAAGAGCTGCTGATTTTGACGTTAGCAGAATAATAGAAGAATATGAAGATCTTTTTTCTGTTGTTCAGGGCACCTAATGACAATGCTATGGGAAGAGGCATCCGAAGGACTCTTTCTTCTATTAAGTTTTATTTATGTAATTCCCTTATGCTTTGTCATACTTACAATCTATCTGAATTACCGACCAGACCAAAAATCATTATCAATCATTCTTTTTGGATTTTTCCTTTTTTGTTTAATGGCAATACTGGAATATGAATATAATTTAGCACCATTCGCGCCGGACGTATTGTTTTATGAGAAAATTTTGGAAAGTGGCAAAATTGTGGGAGCCGAATACGGCAAAAGCGTTCGATTTTACTCATTTATAAGCTTTTTCCCTGGCCTTTTAGCATTGCGGCACCCGCTTTTATTTAGTATTTTAAATGTCGCAATTTATTTTTTTGCATTACATCTCTATATACGGGCTTTTGAGATATATATTGGAAAAAAAATCCGGGAAAAAGTTCTGTTCCTCTTTTTTGGCTTTATTATTCTATACCCATATTCATATTGGGTTATCCCGACCCCACATAGAGAAGCTTACGCTATTTTTGCGTTTGCTTTTTTTCTTTATTCTTTAATGTTTTTTTTAAAATGGCCCAGAAAAGGAATTCTTTTTCTAATCATATCAAATTTCTTTATTCTTGTGAGATATCAATTAATCCTTATAACTCTCCCATTTTCAATACTGGCAATGTATATCATTCTATGGAGGAAAGCTAAATTAGACTTCCCTCTGCGAGCGCTTATTATGTTCCTGATAACCTTACCATCGCTCCTATGTTTCATTAAATTGGCCCAGTTTTTTACTGGCTTTAAATTGAATCTGAATTTTTTGGGCAGCTTGCGGCAATTTAATTATGAATTATATAGCGCAAGCGGGTTTGCATATGGTGGTGATTTACAATGGGATACGCCTTTTAATGTGCTCCGGAATTCTTTTCTGCTTTTCTTACAATATCTCTTCGCTCCCCTTCCGATACTTCATAATAATAATGTTTTCCAAACTTTTCTGCTTTTTTTAGATCTTATTTTTGTGCTATTAATTTTGATGATTATTCTTAAAAATTTTTATAATTTACGACATTATTTATTCTGGTTTTTTCTGTCTTTCATATCTCTATTCATTTCATCTCTGTATGAATTTTATTACACGGCTACTGCACGGCATCGTATTCCGTTCTTCTTAATGCTTGTTTTGCTTGCATCCCAGCTTTGGAGTGATAGGAAAGCTGAGGTGAAATGCGCATATCGGCAATAATATTAACCTATAACCGAATAGACGATCTCAGGGAGTGCATCTCTTCCCTGCTTGCACAAACGAAACCTCCTGATGAGATCATTATTGTTGATAATAATTCCGGCGATAATACGGAGTCCGTAATCGAAAAACTTAAAACGGTCCATCCCTTAATTAAATATTATAAATTGGCATCAAACAAGGGCGTTTCGGGTGGGAGGAATTTCGGGATCAAAAAGGGGAACGGGGATATCTTGGTCTTTATCGATGACGACGCACTGCTCTGGCCCGAGGAGGCACTGGAAAAGATGTATAATAAATTTCTCCGAGAACCGGATATTGGCATACTTGCATTCAAAATAATTAATTTTTACTCCAGACGCATTGAAAGGCATGAGTTCCCTCACCGTTCCAAGTCTTTGAATCCGGAAAACGAATTTGAAACCACGTACTTTCTGGGAGGGGCATGCGCAATAAGGAAAAAAATTTTTAACGAATGTGGGTTTTATCCTGAGGAATACTTGTACGGGATGGAAGAACTTGATTTAAGTTTCAGGGTGCTCGATAAAGAACATAAAATTATATATTTTCCGGAAGCTATTATTTATCATAAGCAGTCTTCCGAAGGTAGGGTCTCAGATAAAAGGAAATGGATCCACTTATTAAGAAATAGGCTGTCTGTCTCATATAAGTATCTAAAATACAGGCACATCATTGTGTTATCATTCATCTGGTTTTTTAAAATTTTGTATAAATCGCGAAATATCACTGTCTCCATTCAGGGAATAAAATCATTTTTGGATATAAAAAAAGAGCTGAAAAGGGAACCGCTCAGAGAAAAAACGTTCAAAAAGATCAAACATTTGGAGGGCCGTTTATGGTACTGAGAATCCTTTCATTAATCCTCTTTTTCCTCTTTTTCGCAGCCCAGGTATATGCAGAGGAGCCTTTTTTCGGCTTCTATGCTTTTACAGATAAAAAATATATAGATGCGCTGGGTGGATCGCCTATAGATTATTTAATCCCTTATGGGATGAGTTCGAATGAGGAGCAAAAATTATGGGACTTCCTTGACTACGCGCTCCAGCACAAGATAAATATTCTTTTTTCACTGAAGAATTGCTATAAAACCTCCGAATGGTACCCGAAGATCACCTGGTGCCAGACTGAGGACGAGGAAAAGCTTGTGGACTGCATTGTCAGCAAATTCCACGAGCATGAGGCTGTTCAGGGCTGGTATCTGACCGACGAACCGACCTCCACCGTGGGTGAAAAAAACAAGTCTACAATTGAAGCTCACGCCCGGACTATCAGAAAATATTCCGAAAAGCCGATTTATATCGAGGATTATCCTCCCCCTACAGGTATTATGTGGGACTATTTTGCCGGGTTCACAGACTATATGATGACCACTGGATATCCCGTTCCCGAAGATTCCCTTAATCAGGTTTATGACCATGTTAACGGGTTGACCTCAAAATATTCCAACCCGGTCATCGGTATTGTCCAGGTTTTCGGAAAGTATCAATATCCCAATTCCAAGAAGAATGAAATAACGGGTAGGGCGCCTACTACGGACGAGATAAGGATCATGAGCTATCTGGCCTTGATGACAGGGGCAAAGGGCGTCTTCTACTTTTCTCTGCATGACCTCATGAAACAGCCCGATTACCTGGCAAAAATGGAGTACCTTACAACTACTCTAATCCCCGAACTTAAGGAAAATTACAACCTCATATCCTCAAAGGCAAAGCCGGGCAAGAATTACAGATTGAATATATGGAAAAAGGACGTTTTCGCGAAGCTTACAAATTACGGCGGCAGGGACCGTCTGATAGCGATCAATGCCTCCCCGGAACTTCGGAGTTTCGAGGTCCTGGACGGGGAGAATAAATTGCTTCACAAAATAAATTTAAACCCGTTTGAAATCAAAATAATTTCCCTATGAGAATTTTATTTCTAACCTCAAGGTTTCCGTATCCGCCTCTTGGGGGTGACAGGCTCAGGGCTTATCACATTATTAAGCACCTTTTGAAGCAGGGACATGAAGTCGATCTCCTCTCTCTCTCTGATTCTTCCGTACGGCTCACGGAGTCTTTCCCCAAGGGGAAAGTTGTTTTCCTCGGGAAGTCCTCTTCATATCTCAATTGTCTGAGAGGATTATTTTCCAGAGAACCCCTGCAGATATGGTATTTCAGGTCCGCAGAAATGAGAAAGGCGGTTCGAAATGTTCTGGACAGGAGAAGACATCATCTCATTTTTTGTCACCTGATCAGGACCGCCCAATACGCGGATGATACAAGATGGGGCATACCTGGGATAATCGATATGACAGACGCAATCTCTTTGAACTATGAGAGAGTGTCAAATTCCATAATGAGGCGGCTTTCTTTAAAAAAATTCATCTATGCATTTGAAAAAGAGAGGGTCCTGCGGTATGAGCGTGAAGTGATGAGGTCCTTTGATAAATGCATACTCATTTCAGAAAAGGATAAGGAATACCTCAAAAAAACAAATGACTCCGGAAACTTGGAAGTAGTCCCGAATGGGATTGACTTGAATAAATTTGCATATTTCGGGGAAGCTTATGATAGGAACAGCATAGTTTTCCTCGGCAATATGAGGACTGTTCCGAACGAGGACGCCGTATTCTATTTCATAAAAGAGGTATTCCCTCTTATAAAGAAGGAACTTCCATCAGCGAGATTTACAATCATCGGAGACTCGCCTACAAAAGGCCTGCTCAGATTGGCCGGGAGCCGTCCGGATATTCACATTACCGGCTATGTGGAGGATGTAAGAAAGTTTTTGAATACTGCTGCTCTTTCGGTGGCCCCGATGCGTCTGGGGGCGGGCATGCAGAATAAGATCCTGGAATCGATGTCCGTCGGGGTTCCCGTAATAACCACTTCCATCGGATTGGAGGGTCTCTCTGCGTGCCCCGGCAAGGAGATTCTCGTGGAGGACTCTCCGGAGTTATTTGCAAAGCAGGCTGTGAAAATGATGAAAGAAGGCAGTTTCCGGAGGCACATATCATTAGAGGGGCGGCAATTGGTCGAAAAGATTTATTCCTGGGAGAATGCCCTGAAGAGGCTGGACGGAATCCTGCATGAATTGGTGCCAGAGGAAAAGAGAGTAAGAAGTATCCACATCGAGAAGAGAGCCGGACAAGAACAAACTTTTAAAAACTTTTGAGCCCTGCCAATTAGCCCGGCAATTTGCCCGAAACGGCATTATCCCCAATATGGAGCATTTCGACTGCCTTGATCACGAGAACTGCAAAAGCTGACAGGAAAAAGCCCACAAAGGCGCCGATCAGGGTCATTGAGGCCCTCTTGGGAAAGGTCCTCTTTTCCGGAGGAATTGCTTTCTCTATTACCTGTATCAGTAAAGGTTCCTTTGCCTCTTCGATCTTGGCCGTCTCGTACTGTTTGAGCATTAATTCATAAACGGCTTCGGCGAATTTCAGGTCACGGAGATTCCTGCCGTACTCGGTCCCTAAATCGGGCATCCCGGAGACGGGCAGGAAAGGATCGGAGCTGCTGTTTTTTTCCGTCTCGAGGCTCCTCAATTCGGCCTTGAGCCCGTTCAAGGTCTCTTTTAGCTTCTTGAAATCGGGGTTCCGGGGGGTAGTGTACATCTCCATCACCTTAAGCTGGACCTCTTTTTCCGCAATCTGTGCCTTCAAATCTCCGATGGCCTGTATTACGACCTTGGACTGGTCCTCGAGATTCAAAGCCCCTGTCCTCTTCTGGAATCCCGACATCTTATCTTCGGAACGCTTAAGCTGTTCCTTGGCCCCGGCAAGCTGCTCCTCGAAGAAGATCCTCCTCTGAGATGCATCGGAGAGGGCAAATCCCTTGCTGAAGTTTCTGAGCTCGTCTATGAAAAAATTGGCCATTTCGGCCGCAATTTTGGGATCCCGGTCTTTTAAAGAAAGCGTTATAACATTGCTCTTTTTGTCAAGGGAAACCGTCATCTTCTTCTTCAATTTTTTTCTGGCATCGACCCTGTAGGTCGTTCCGTACCGTTTCATCAAATCGAATTCTTCGATAACCTTCTCCATAACGGGCCTGCTTTGCAGGAGCTCGATATATATCTCGGCAGGGCTGTTCATATTCAAAAAGCCGCCGAGGATCGGTGAGGCACCTGAAAATTGGCTTAAAATCTGGCCTGCCGCGCTCATCCCATTCTGTGTCGGGGGGTAGAATTTTGTTTCGGCCTGATAGACGGGGGGAAGTATCAGGCTCAGGGCAAGCGAGATAAGGGTAAATATAAGGGTCCCGTAAAAGACGAGCCTTTTCTTCTTCATGAAAAGGGAAATAAGCTCCTGCAACGTGATCTGGTCCCCTTCTTTTTTATCCATTTGAAACTCGTTTTCACTCATAAGTAGAATATCTGGTAAATATATAGAAGGTTTTCATAGCCGCTATTTTCTGCGCCTTTAATTCTCCATGCCTTGAACTCCGCCCCGATCCTCAGGTTATCCTTGAGAAAGGATCTGAATCCGATCAGAAATTCATCTTTTGTTTCCTTCGCGCTCCCGGATAAATTGTGTCTTTCTTTATCGTAGGATAGAGCGATTGAGCTGGAAATCTCCGGTAGTCTATATTCCATTCTCATGAACAGGTCGTCAGAGTCGGTCCCCATGTGATGGCCTATGATCTCTCCTTTGTAAGTATAACCTGACCTGTAAATATCATGCGTGTACCAGACGTTTGGCGATCCAAGTATATGATTATCGGCATATTCAGCTCTAAAATCAACTCCGTCGAAATGAAGAATCCTGGGTAAATAGATTCCGGCGATATATGCCCATTTGCTGGGAAGGCCTCCGGCCTCATCCTCGCCCGCGGTTTCGTAATAGATCTGCGCGGGCTGAAATCTGAAAGGGAGAGTTATTTTCAGATCGAGACCGGCCCTCTGGTCTCCGGCCTCCACTCCTGTCTCGTTTTCGCCCTTGCCGGTAAGGCTCTTCCACCATGTCCCCAAGCCCTCCGACCGCCCGTCGCCGCCGAGGAGGGCGGTCCTCTGCAATCCAACCTCAAGATACGGATTTGGTTTGAAATCGAACCGCGCTCCCCAGAGGTAGGGTTCGGGTACGAACCTCTCTTCCTCAAGCCTGCTTGCGAAAAAGGTGAACCTGAAAAGGCCCAGATATCTGAATATGGAGGGGAGCTGTACGGGATCTGCATTCGTGATCTTTATCAGGGAGAGTCCCTGCGCATTATTTGAGAGCAGGAGGGCCCCGTGGTATCCGGGGCCCCACCACTGGGAGTCCTTTCCAATTTCAAGGTCAATCCCCTTCACATGGAGAACGCCGTAAATGCGCTCAAAAACCGGGTCAAGGTTATCTCCTGAATATCTCAGTTCCGGGTCTATAAAGAAAGATAAATTCCCGAATTCGGCAAGAGCGGAAAAGCCCAGGCGCGCATTGGAATGGATTTTATACTCATCACCTTCTCTGTTGTAAATGACTGGGCCCGGATCGGCGCTCGCGTTTAAATATTCCAAATAAATCTTCTCCGGGACCTTGGCGTAATCCGTTTCCGGGAGATCTAAAAGAGTTCTTTTATAGAAATCGATCTCCCGCCTGTAAGCCGATAAATCGGCTGCGTTATTTTCGGCCTCCTCGATAAGCCTCGATGCCTCCCTCCGGCTAATGGGTCGCGTACTCAGCAATCCGCTCTGTATATAACCCTCGGCCTCCAGACGGAATAAGAGGTCGTAAAGATCATCATCCACCGGGATGTAAATTGCGGCACTCGCAGTTGTGATGCAAAAAATTAAAAGAGAAAGGGGGAGCAGACATTTAAAAAGCAACTAACAGGACTCCTGCAGTAGTGGCAAGGTGGAACAATATCTGGGTTATGTCCTTTGTATTTCGAAGCCATGCCGTCCTCTCCAATTTCTCCGGGACCACTATTACGTCGCCGGAGTCCACCTTGGCGCTCCTGCTCCACCTGAATATGTTCTTGTTCCAGGAAAAAAGGTTCCCCTGGTCCCTGACCGCAAGCCCATTCGCCTTGATAATGTATACATTCTCCTTGTCCGCGCTTTTCCTCAGTCCTCCGGAGGAATTTATGTAAAACTCGGCGTTTTTACCCTTTTCAAATAAAAACGTGTTCTGATTTTGAACCGCCCCTATGACCTGCACGGTCCTCGGGTCTTCAGGTATTGTGATCGAATCGCCGTCTTCAAGCTCTATGTCGTACCGGGTCCCTTTCAAATCGGCGGGATCAAGTATCTTCGTAGTTATCCTGCCCTGTGCCTTTACCTTCCGTAAGGTGGCTATAAATTTTTTTCTTTGCTCAGTCTCCATTTGGAGGATCCTGGCTTCGTCCGCGCTGGATGCCACGGCCATTTCAGAAGTGCTTGTGCCCAGGACTTCGGCCTCCAGTTTATCGAGCATCTCGTCTACCCGCTCCTGCTGCCGCTCCCTTTCCCGCTCGCGAAGGAATACGGCCCCTTCCAGATATGCCTCTTCCGTAAAACCCCCAACCCTCTCAAGCAGAGACGATAAGGTTTCTCCCTTCCTGATCGTGTAAGTGCCCGGGAACTTCACCTCTCCAGAGATCGTGACGCTCTCGTAAAGCGACCAGTCCGGCAGGGGCTTTATGAGCAGATAATCATAGGGCTGAAGAGATATATCCTCCGCTCTGCCCTCCAGAATATCGGCAAGCGGGACCGGGCTCTCCTCGACCTGAATCCCTTCCTTGTTCAAGTGAGTCCTCGTAAGCTCCGCCTCCTTTGTATATGCATGATACTTGAGCCCTCCAGCCAGGCTTATAAGGTCTTTTATCCCCATGCCCTCTTTATATGCATATTCTCCCTCCCTATGTACAGGCCCCAGTATCTTGACCGTCTTCCTGTCTTCCACTACAGGGAATACGGTTAATATATCGCCGGACCGGACAGGTATATTGCTCTCCTTTATTTCCTTCAGACTGTATTCGAGAGCGGTAAAGTTGAAGTTCTCGTCAATCCGCTCGACTTGCAATCTGTTCCCGAATGCGAGCGCCGATAACCCGCCTCCCATCCGAATCAGCTCCATGATGGAAATCCCATCCGAGATCTCGTAAATTGCCGGGTTGTTTACGCTCCCGGCTATGGCGGCCTGGCCCTTAATGGGAGGTATGAAGATAACGTCCTCGGACTGCAGCCTCGCATCCTTGCTCTTGTCCCCTTTCAGGAGAAAATCATAAAGGTCCAGCCGGGTGACGACCTCTCCGCCCCTTATCAGTTGGATATCTCTCATTGTCCCCGACTTGCCCGGCCCTCCTGCAAGGAACAACCCGTTGACAAGGGTCGAAAGGGAAGATACGGAATAAGTCCCGGGATTTTTTGCGTTCCCCACAACGTATATTTTTATTTCCTTCAGCTTCGCGAGCTGCACATCGAGCTCATACCCCCTGTAGAACCTGTCCAGCTCCATCCTGATGAGGTCCTTTAGCTCCTTGAATGTAAGCTGTGCCACTCCGAGCGGGCCCACTTTTGGAAGCATGACCATGCCGTCCCTATCGACGGTGCACTCCCAGGCCGCCTCGAATTCGCCCCAGACATTTATCTTGAGCATGTCCCCGGGGCCGATTACGTAATCAGGGCTCACGGGGACGTTTTCCAAAGGCGCATAGGTGGTTGGAGACTTAAACAGGCTATGTCCGAACTGCCTTATGCCGGAATAGACTTCGGGAGGGGTCTTTTTTGATACGTATGCCTCAAATTCAGAAAGGATTTCGGGGCTTTCAGGGACGCTCGTACTTTCCGGGGCTGAACCGGCATTTTTATCAACTCCTTTTTTATCCTCGGGAAGGTTGGGACTATCTTTTGTTAATACCTGAATATTTTGCCGGCCGTCGGTAGAAGAAATTAAAGGTCTTTGAATTAACTGAATCTCTTCGGCAAGGACGCTTGTTCGAGATAACAAAAAAATGCTAAAAAAACAGAGCAAAATAAATTTTTTCACGCGGGGGAAATTACCTCTCCAAATAATTATGTAATAGTATTTTTCTAAATTGAAAGAAAGTAGCATATCATCTTGTCAATTGTCAAACCATTTAAAACTTTTTAGCAAAATCGAATAAGCAAACCTTTTTATAAATAAATTCAATCCTAAATTAGAAATAATTTGATTCGAAAAAACGATCCGGGCGAGGCGTTTTGCTTGGGCCTCGCCCTTTCTCACCTGGTACTCTTTCAAAACGGGTATAAGGCCCGCTGACATGGAGCCCTCGGCGAAAAGCTCCCTTTATAAATTCGGAATCCGGAAGGCGATGAGGAACGAGTCCGAGCGCCCGGATGCGCCCAGATAAAAGGCGAGCACCATGTCCCTCACATAGCCCAGGATGCGGCTTAAGAAAACGGCCACGGACATAAGCCCGGCCGCCCGGGCGATGCGCCCCCTTGTAGTCTTAGGCAAACTGTCAGTCATCGGGAAATTATAACTTAATCGCCCATCCTATTAGCGGAACAAACTTAAAAGAAATCAGCCGCTATCATATACGCTGGCTAATAAGTATTTTAGGCTCTATCTGCTAAAGACCTTGAAAAAGCTCATGGTGAAGAAATTGGCTGCACTTGGAATTCTCATTGAGAAAGCAAGACGATGCAAGTTGGCCGGAATAGAAGATTTCCGGTTTCATGACTTAAGGCACACGTTTGCCTCTCTGTTTATCCAAAACGGAACCGACCATATACGGTTCAGAAATTACTGGGGCACAGAGAGGGGAGAATGACACAAGGGTATGCCCATCTTACCCATTATAAATTAGCCTCTGCGGTGATCGGCTTGGACAGAATCTGTCATAATTCTGTCATAATCGGGGATGGGACGAAAGGAATTTCAGGTGTAAGTCCCTGATTCAATTGGCGGTCCCAACGGGATTCGAACCCGTGTTTTAGCCTTGAGAGGGCGTAAAGCCCTGATTTGAATAAACCGTTGATGGTGGCTGGTTTCCCTTCAAGTACCTGATTTAAAAAGCTTTTCTTGCCTTTCCATTATTTCCGGCATTTCCGCTGATTCTTCCAATTTCCCCAATAGGGGGGCACAAAAAGGGGCACAGTTGACAACTTGCCTCTCTAAACTTGAATGTCGCAATTAAATAGAGTTATCCTTACGCAACTAAGGATTGGGAAATGATTTGATACAGCCGTTGATTTCTGCTAAGCCAATCGCCCACATAAGTGAAGATGGGCGACAACATCTGCTTTATGACCATTTGAGGGGGACTGCCGGGCTTGCCGCGAAATTTGCCGCTGAATTTGGATGCCGTGAATGGGGCTATCTGGCAGGGCTGTGGCATGAAATAGGGAAAACCGCGCTGATTTGTTTAGGATATGCCTGAATAACTGAAATAAGAGTGAGATTAATGAGATACATTGCAAGAATTGGTGCAGATGGTGCAGAACAGCACCTTATAAATCATCTGACCGGAGTTAGCAAGAAAATTCGCAGTTTGGCCCACAATAACATTTACGGCGAAATTTGCGGAATTGTTCATGATATCGGAAAGTACTCGGTTGCTTTCCAGGAATACCTTCGATCAGGTGAGAATAAACCAGATCATTCATCTGCCGGAGCGCAATGGATATTAAATCTATTACGTAATCGAGCGGAACAAATCGGTGACGAAGAAATCAAGAGGATAGCTAAGCTAATCGCAGGCGTGATTTCTCATTGTATTGTGGGGCATCATTCGGGGTTGTTAAATGGAAGTTCTGTAGGAGAAGAAACATCTTTAGAATACCGACTAACCAAAACAGTTGAGCCATATCTGAATGATATTGCGCCGGAGATTTCCCAAAAAGTAGATTTCTTGGTCGGTTCGCTTTTGGCTGAGGAAAACCTCGATTACGTCTGTCGTTGGACTGATTCTGACGGCAATATATCCGGTCGAGATGCTTATTCGCTTCAATTTGCAATAAGAATGCTTTTTAGCGCGCTTGTTGATGCAGACCGACTTGATTCAGAACAGGCTGGGAATCCTGACCAATGGAGGTCACGTATATCGATGAAGAGAGATACGCTCCCTGTCCTACTGAAAAAGCTTGAGGATCATTTGGAAGCACTTCCCTCGGATGGGACTGTCAATAAAGTGCGCAAGGAAGTCTCGGCGCAGTGCAAACATGCCGCATCGAATGATCCGGGGTTTTTTGAGTTAACCGTTCCAACGGGAGGGGGCAAAACATTCGCCAGCATGCGATTCGCCCTGCACCATGCAATCAATTATGGGATGCATAGAATAATATATGTAATGCCTTACACAACCATCATTGATCAAAATGCAGATGAGTTCCGCAAAATATTGGATCCGGACAACGAAAGCTCCAACGTTCTTGAACATCACAGCAATATGGAGCCCCAAAAGGAAACCGTAGAGAGTGAGCTGTTATCTGACAATTGGGAAAGTCCGGTTGTCGTCACTACTAGCGTACAGTTCTTTGAATCTTTTTATGCGGCCAAGCCGAGCCGTTGTAGGCGCCTCCATGCGATCAGACAGTCAGTCATTATTCTTGATGAGGCACAGACTGCCCCGGTCCGTTATCTAAAGGCGGTAACATGGGCATTGGAAGAACTTGTCACCAATTACAATTGCTCTGTTGTCTTCTGCACTGCAACACAACCGCTGCTTGATTCAAAACATCTTGATGCAGGCGCATTGGATAATCACAGGATTGGTGTTAAAAACATCCGGCCAATAATCGTGGACCCTCAGAAACATTTTTCCGCACTAAACCGTGTCGAGGTTCGTCCGATTGATTCCGAGAAACCACTTTCTGCTTCTGCTATGGTGGAGAAAGTGGTAGAAAAGGCGCGCGATAGGAAAAGCCTATTATGTATCTTTAATACAAAGAAAAATGCTAAAACACTTTTCAGAGAACTGAAAAAAAACGAGAGTGTGACCGATCGCCTTTGGCATCTCTCAACCGCCATGTGCCCTCAGCATAGAAAAGATGTTATAGAGATCGTCAAATTGCTGACTTCCTATTCCCGCAAGACAGAAACCAAAGCTCCTGTTGTTATCAGCACCCAACTTGTGGAGGCTGGCGTGAATCTCGATTTTGATGTTGTGTTCCGGGCCATGGCGGGAATTGATTCTATTGCTCAGGCTGCAGGCCGATGCAATCGCGAAGGCAAGATGCCTCATCGTGGAGAAGTCTATTATTTCAAAGCGGAAGAAGATCTCAGATCGCTCCGAGACATTGCTGAGGCAAAGCGTGCAGGGATCAACACTCTTTCTGCCCTCAATGGCGATGCCAGCCTTACAGATGCTGCAAAGGACCCAATAGGGCTAAAAGCGGTGGAGGAATACTTTCAGAGACTATATTGGAGCCAGGCATCAGAGATGGACGCAAAAAGGATTATCACGCGCCTTACATCACCGCGAAGACTTGAAGAAGGCACTCACGTGCCTTTTGCCACAATTGCCGATGAGTTCCGATTTATAGAGAACGACACTGTTTCAATTCTCGTGCCTTATGGAGAGAAAGGACAGTCGTTGGCTGAAAAACTTATTAAAGGCTGGATGTTAAGTTTGGATGAATACAAGACAGCCAGAAGATATTCTGTGCAGATATTCAGAGACTCATTACAACAATTTAACCCTTTTATTGCCCCAACGAAGAGCGGCTGGCTTGTGCTGGCAGACAGTAAACATTACAACGAAACTGGCCTTCTTGGGCCGGAAGAACTTTCAGTGGAGGACTATATCGTATGAAAATAAAATCACCACCGTTAGTTTTTTCTGTTCGCGCTGAACGGGCTTTGTTTACGAGGCCGGATCTTCGCGTAGAGCGTTTCACATATCCAGTGCCGACATTCGGCGCCCTTTCAGGAGTTTTGCGGTCAATCTATGCAAAGCCTGCTTTTTACTGGGTGCCAACACGGGTACTAATCTTAAGACCTATTCAATATCAAAACATACAGATTAATGAGGTAAAGGATGCGATCATCACGCAGAAACCATTTATTGCCACTGAACGCCGAGTTCAGAAAATGCAGACATATCTTTATGACGTTCATTATGTAGTTGAGGCGCACTTTGAATGGTCGGGCAAGGAGCCTGAAGATGAAAACCTTGGCAAACACCTTGATATTTTTCGTCGCTCATTGGAAGTAGGGGGGCGGCGCGATGTTTTTTTGGGGTTACGAGAATGTACCGCGATTGTGGAGCCCATTGCTGCGAAGTTCAATGCGCTAAAGCCACAGGACAGATTCAATGCTGTCTTCAAAGAGCAACAGGAGATTTGGAAGAGAACGGGACAAACTGGCCTGACGATGTCCATCGGCCTAATGTTTTATGGATGGGAATGGGGGACCGCCAAAGATGAAACAGACACACCTATGTTTTTTGACGCAAAGGTGATAAATGGTGTTCTTCAGTACCCACATCCAGATGATAATGCCAAGCTCATACGCCAGAAATTTGAAAGGAGAGTGGCCCGTGATCGCTGAGTTGGTCAAACAATACGATACACTCAATAGATGCAACGTTGGGGTGCCAGACCCGTATTTCTATAAACTGAAGGTCTGGGTAGAGATTGTTTTGAAGTCTGATGGGTCTTTCCGCGTAAACTGGCTGGGAGAAGCGAAAGACATACAGAAGGATAAGAAAGCAGTAAGAGAAGACCCCTGTGACGACTTGGACTGTCCTGTCACGGAGAAGTCAGCCTGCAGGGCAAGTGGAAACGAATCTCCACACGGTCTTGTAGATAATGCTACATGGATCTTTGGCAAATTACTTTTTAATCCCAAAACAGGTGTTGAAAAAACAGAGCAGTTAGAAGAACGTCGCAACGCTTATCTAAAGCAACTAACGGAATTCTGTGAAACGGCTTTGAATCCAAAAGAGCTTATAGAAGTAAGTAATGCTCTTGCTGATATGGCAAGAAGAAACGCAATGTGGGACAAAATTGAAAAAGAGTTGAAAAATCATATCACCGAGGCGAAATGGAAAAAGGATGCTGGTAAAGCTAATATTCGATGGGTTGTTGAGAGTATTGGAACATCAGGTATGCCGGTCAATTCATTGCCACATGTAAAAAGTGCATGGAAAGCTTTTCAAGAAAAGAAAGCCGAATGGGATATAATCAGCGCTCTTGACGGTAAAAGGAAACCTGCCCGAATTCTTCATCCACAGTTCAAAGGTGCGAGCCTGATCTCTTTTAATAACAGTGCAACATACTGTAGACATCTGAGTGAGACGTATTGGAAAAAAACTGGCAATAAGAAAGATGAGGATATCGATGGCAGTGCTCTTCCTGCTCAGGTCGGATTTGAAGAGGCCGAGAAATACTCTAAGGCGCTTGATTGGTTGATTGAAAATTCATCAGTCAGATTCGGAGATTCAGTCAATTGCATCTGGATTGATCAACAATCGGCTGTTCAACAGTTGGATAGGAGCGCTTACGAGCTTATTAAACCTCAGAACGAGAAGAGCGTTATTACAAGAGGAAAGGCCAAAGGAGGCAGGGGACAGGTTTTGGCGGATAGCGGCGATTTGATCAAAGCCTTAGAGCGGTTTAGAAACGGTCAGAAAGCTGGTTACCGTAATAAACGGTTTTATTTGCTTTCGGTGCTTTTGCGGCGAAAGGGGCGGCATGCAATTCTTGGCAGCTATGTGGGCACTATGGGCCTGCTTGATGCTAATGCCGACAAGTTTATCAGGCGCACAAAGATAATGGTGCCTTCGAGGTATGTCAATAAGCAAGATGAAGCCCGTGAGTTTTGTCCTACATTGATGGATATTCTCTCTGCCGCTGGTATCAAGTCGGAGAAAAAACAGCGATTGGTATGGGATCGTGAGGTCGTAGATGTCATCGTAAATGGTCGCCCTCTGACCTCTGACCTATGCCGATTGGTAGTACAGAAAGTCATAAGGGACAAACACTTGGAGCGGGCGGAAAGGAAACGTTCAGAATACCTAGCCCTGCTTGCTATTGCCGCAGGATGTGCCAGGCACTATCTAACAGCAATTACTGGAAAGGAGGTTTATAGAATGGGACTTGACACAAGGATAAAAGATGCTGGTTATCTCGCGGGGCGCTTACTTGCCTTGTGCGAGAATATTCAGAAACGTGGTAGGAACTGGGGGCCAACCCTGTCCGACAAATTATTCTCTGCTGCCATTAATATGCCGAGACAAACGCTGGCAAATCTGTATAAGAACTGTCTCTGTTACGAGATGTATAAGGCAGACAGCGAGTGGTTTGCTGAGATATTTGACAAGATCAAATTGATTGACAGCGTCAATGGTCAAGAGGAGGTATTGCCTGAAAACGGCGTGGATCAGTTTGCGTTTATATTAGGCTACTGGCATCAGCGCAGCGAGCTTCGGCCAAAAGGCGAGAAAGCTGGCATCAATAACAACAGCAGCAAATTACAGTGAAAATAAATAAAGGAGGAGACCATGAGCACAGATTCTTCAAAAGATCCAATTAAGAGCCGTGTTGACTTTGTTCTCGTGTTCAGCGTTGATAACGCCAACCCTAATGGTGATCCCGGCTATGATAATCGACCGAGGATGGATGCGTATACAGGGCACGGCTTCATTACCGATGTGTGTCTAAAACGGAAGATTAGAAATCGCATTGAGATGATGAAGGAACTTAAGGATGGTTACGATATATGGGTTCGTTCAGGGACTTATCTCCGAGATACGGTTGAGAAATATGGTGGCGACAAGGTCAGACTCTGTAAACAGTTCTTCGATATAAGAGCTTTCGGGGGTGTTTTGACGGGCGATTCTGAGTCTGAAGGCGAGGAAAGCCAAACAGAGACCACGCAGAAGAAAACAAAAATTAAGAAAGGCGAGAAATCCAAGTCTAAAGTCAGTCAGATTCGAGGACCGGTGAGCATCCAATATGCTAAGAGTGTTACTCCTATTGTCGTGGAAGACGATGAAATAACTCGGGTGTGTCCGACAAAGTTCGATCCCAAAAAACCGGACAAGCAGACAGAAATGGGAAGAAAGAAACGAGTCCCATTTTCAGTCTATCTTGCCAAAGGTTCTGTTAGTGCCAGGCTCGCCGAAGGTGAAAAGGGTACAGGATTTTCCAATGAGGACTTGCAATTACTGAAAGACGCAATGAAAACCTTGTTTCTGAATGACGAAAGCACAGCCAGACCCATCGGATCAATGATTATGCAAAAAGGAGTATTCTTTACCCATAAAGATAAAGACGGCGACGAGGCGGTTCATAAGACGCTGGATCGGCTCAAGGTGAAATTCACTGGTAAAGAGGAAAACGGCGTCAAAGTCGAGAAACCAGAAAAGACCAGAGATATGGGATGCTACAAGATATTCCTCGACAAGACCGACCTCCCATCTTCCATCCAGATAGAAGAGTTCGGGGACTATGCTGTCGTGAATACCTGATGATTGCCGAAGACGATTTAATTCAACTCTCTGCCCTGCAGCATTTCATATACTGCACAAGGCAGTGTGCCCTGATACACATTGAGCAAATGTGGAGCGAGAACGTCTTCACCGCCGAGGGCAGGATAATGCACGAGAAGGTCGACACGGATCGATACGAATCGCGCGGGAATGTTCGTATCGAGTACGGCGTTCCAATGCGCTCGCTCAGGCTCGGCCTTATCGGCAAGGCCGATGTGGTCGAATTCCACCGAGCGGATAATGGAAAGTGGCTGCCTTTCCCCGTGGAATACAAGCGCGGAAAGCCGAAGGCCGATAATTGCGACAGGGTACAGCTTTGCGCCCAAGCGATCTGCCTTGAAGAAATGCTCAACCTCGAAATCAGGGAAGGGGCTCTCTTTTATGGACAGACGCGCCGCAGAGAGGATGTTGTTTTTGACCAAGGGCTGCGAATGGAGACTGAGGATATTGCCCGAAAGGTGCACGAGCTTATCGCCTCAGGCATTACTCCCAAGCCGGAATATTCCAAGAAATGCGAGCAATGTTCCCTGCTCAATCTGTGCATGCCCAAGACCTGCGGCAAGGCAAAATCGGCAAGCAATTATTTACTGACAGCGACGAGGGAGGAATGAAGAGACATCTGAATACCCTCTTTGTAACAACTCAGGGGGCCTATCTGTCAAAAGAAGGGGAAACCGTTGCCGTTAAAATCGACGGCGAAATATCCCTGCGCGTGCCCGTTCACACACTTGGCGGTATCGTCTGTTTTGGTCAGGTGTCGTGCAGCCCTTATCTGATGGGTTTTTGCGCGGAAAACGGTGTCGCAATCAGCTTTCTTACGGAAAACGGCGGCTTTCTTGCCAAAGTCCAGGGGCCCGTGTCGGGCAATGTGCTTCTCAGGCGCGAGCAATATCGCCGGGCCGATGATTTGCAAGCCTCTTCATTAATAGCGCGCGCGGTCGTGACCGGGAAAATCGCAAACTGCCGCACGGTGCTTCAAAGGTCACTGAGAGACCATTCCGGCAAGATTGAAGCCGATGAAGTATCTCTGGCATCGCGGAGCCTTTCACATTCGATGCGAAGACTGCAGCAAGACTCTCCTCTCGATCACGTGCGCGGGATAGAAGGGGATGCGGCAAATACCTATTTCGAGGTTTTCAATCATCTGATAACGTCTCAGAAGGATGATTTTACATTTCACGAGCGGAACCGGAGGCCTCCACTGGATAACGTGAACTGTCTGCTCTCGTTTCTTTATACCCTTCTGATGCACGATGTCCGTTCTGCCCTTGAGACTGTAGGGCTTGACCCTGCAGTGGGCTTTCTGCACAGGGATCGTCCGGGGCGCTATGGCCTTGCCCTCGATCTAATGGAGGAATTCCGCCCGGTTCTTGCCGACCGTCTCACCTTCTCTCTGATCAATCTTTGTCAGGTGCAGGGCAAAGGATTCAAGGAAAAGGAATCAGGGGCTGTGTGGATGGATGACGAGACGAGAAAGACGGTTCTCGTTGCGTATCAGAAACGCAAGCAGGAGGAAATATTGCATCCGTTTATCAAAGAGAAGGTCACGATCGGTTTTTTGCCGCACATACAGGCAATGCTGATGGCCCGGTATCTTCGTGGAGACCTGGATTGTTATCCGCCGTTCATCTGGAAATGAAGGTGAAAAATGTTTGTAATGGTTAGTTATGATGTTGCCACTCATGAGAAAGAGGGCCGGCGCCGATTGAGAAGGGTGGCGCGGACCTGTCAGGATTTTGGACAGAGGGTTCAGTATTCGGTTTTTGAATGCATTGTGGACCCGGCACAGTGGGCTATGCTGAAGGAAAGGTTGATTTCCGAAATTGATATTAAAAAGGATAGTCTCAGATTTTATTATCTCGGCTCTAATTGGAGGCGCCGTGTGGAGCATGTGGGGGCTAAAGAGCCGCTGGATCAGGAAGGCCCCTTGCTCGTTTAAATGTGTGTGCGAACCTGAAGCTCACATGCTTTTGCCAGGAGGTTCGCAGGAATTAAAGAGTCTGAAAAAACATGTACTTAGGTAATTGCTCTTTGACAACGATAGGATTTGCGGGGACATAAAGGCATGTTCGCGCATTGTAGTAATTTTGTGCTTTAAATTTAAATAGTTTTAGCTTTACAGTCGCTCCCCGCGCGGGAGCGTGGATTGAAACACAAACGAGTTCGAGATAGACTTCCGGCCCGCGGGGTCGCTCCCCGCGCGGGAGCGTGGATTGAAACACAACTGCGACTGCATCTGCGGCGTGGAAATAATCGTCGCTCCCCGCGCGGGAGCGTGGATTGAAACATGCGCCTCCCTTTTGCCCCGCGATGAGGCGAAGTCGCTCCCCGCGCGGGAGCGTGGATTGAAACTTTTTGAACCGCCCGCCCCAGACGAGGCCGAGTGCCGTCGCTCCCCGCGCGGGAGCGTGGATTGAAACATTTTGGACAAGCGGAAAGGGAAAGAAGGCAAGGCGTCGCTCCCCGCGCGGGAGCGTGGATTGAAACATGCGCACTGGGCCTGGGAGATTTTGTGTGGCTTGGTCGCTCCCCGCGCGGGAGCGTGGATTGAAACGGGCTCACGTTCTCCGAGATGCTCCGGCAGACCCGTCGCTCCCCGCGCGGGAGCGTGGATTGAAACGTCTCGTATTTCGTCTCGCTTGCAAGGTTCAGGGTATGTCGCTCCCCGCGCGGGAGCGTGGATTGAAACGGGAACTGCGAGGGGGATTTGAACCCTCCGCCGCGTCGCTCCCCGCGCGGGAGCGTGGATTGAAACTTGTCATACGGCTTGCCGTCCAGCCCCGTAATATGTCGCTCCCCGCGCGGGAGCGTGGATTGAAACCTTCCAGAGCCGCACGGTCTTTTCGGAGATCTGGGTCGCTCCCCGCGCGGGAGCGTGGATTGAAACGTGCGCGCGATGGTCTCCAGACGGTGGGGGATGGTCGCTCCCCGCGCGGGAGCGTGGATTGAAACTTGATGAAGTACTCAAGGATGCCCGTGGCCGCATTGTCGCTCCCCGCGCGGGAGCGTGGATTGAAACTGTATATCCGGGTCCGGGATTTCGAAGACGGCGTTGTCGCTCCCCGCGCGGGAGCGTGGATTGAAACCTCCACGGCCTGAGCTGGTCTCGGATGAAAGGAGTCGCTCCCCGCGCGGGAGCGTGGATTGAAACCCAACTACGCTTGAATCCGGCGAAAGCGCCGAGGGTCGCTCCCCGCGCGGGAGCGTGGATTGAAACGATACGTGCGCAGGGTTTGAAGCCTGTCATTCCGGGTCGCTCCCCGCGCGGGAGCGTGGATTGAAACGCGCACCTAAGACAGAGATTATTAATCACATCCAGTCGCTCCCCGCGCGGGAGCGTGGATTGAAACAGCTCTACCAGGACATGTACAACGTCTCGGTGGAAGTCGCTCCCCGCGCGGGAGCGTGGATTGAAACATCGTCATCGGCTGAAAGGACCTCGCCCATGTCGCTGTCGCTCCCCGCGCGGGAGCGTGGATTGAAACGAGGAGGTTATGCCGTAGACCCGGGCCCGGAACTGTCGCTCCCCGCGCGGGAGCGTGGATTGAAACGAAAGTGCGGTTGCTTAGTGAGCTTGGCATTGATGTCGCTCCCCGCGCGGGAGCGTGGATTGAAACACGGGGAGCCAGGACTCCATGACCAGCCCGAAGATGTCGCTCCCCGCGCGGGAGCGTGGATTGAAACTATTGCTTCCGAAAGGAGGCATATGACGCCCTTGAGTCGCTCCCCGCGCGGGAGCGTGGATTGAAACCCGTCCTTGATTAGCCTGTAAGCCCCGAACGAGGTCGCTCCCCGCGCGGGAGCGTGGATTGAAACAGCTCGTGACCGGCGAGCAAAGCGTAAAAATAAGGTCGCTCCCCGCGCGGGAGCGTGGATTGAAACCATTGCCGCACCGAGGACATCACCGATGTCATCCGTCGCTCCCCGCGCGGGAGCGTGGATTGAAACATCGTGCACACTATCGTAGCGTCCGTCAGGTTGACGTCGCTCCCCGCGCGGGAGCGTGGATTGAAACACGGTCAGGGTCGCCTCGGTGTAAAATGCCTGCCGT
>Ga0214473_10000282_pt1 | contig 71192 bp, 66 predicted proteins | sample RVTome_7_FD_203509 | JGI IMG/M metagenome (GOLD analysis project Ga0214473, IMG submission 203509) | Soil microbial communities from uranium-contaminated site in the Upper Colorado River Basin, Wyoming, United States - RVT98D197 | ecosystem: Environmental > Terrestrial > Soil > Contaminated >...
ACCGGCCGCAGGATCTCACCGCGCAGTCCGCGGCGGACCAGATCGATGACGTCGGCAGGCAAGTGCGAGAGGTTAGCCAGGGTTTCGTTGCGCACGCGGCCGCCCTCGCGGTAGCTGCGGCGCAGCAGGTGGGTCTGGTAGACCTTGCCGTTGTATTGCCGGCGCGTAGTGACCACGTGAACCGCCGCTCCACGTTTCGCCATGCGCGCAGCATACACCTATACGAGCCGCAGTCAAGTCTATTTAATGACTACATTATGCACCGCTATGTTTCCCCGGAGCAAGGGGAAACCTCTTGAGTCTGCTGCACTATTGTGGCGATGATGTGGTCAAAAACGGCGGGAACTTCAGTCTAGGAGCTCATTGCAGAATGCTTCCTTGGAAACTGCGGTCCAAGCATTGACCCACACAACATGGTGTCCACCCTTACGGAGGTGGCACTCGATCATACCCAGGGCTGAAGTTTTTCCTTCACCCCACCCCCCATAAATACCTACGCGAAGAGATCCACCTGGCGGAGCGTGGGCAATCAGGTCGGCCACCGCTCCTGCGAAGGAGTCTCGATTGAGTAAGTCTTCGGAAGACGCCGACACTGGCCTATCCGGGATCCCAGTAGTCACGTGCGATCTTCGCCTCCTGATAATAAGTGAGCCTCTCGAAGGAAGTTTGTCATGTCAAAGGGCAGCTGACCAGCTGCCCCGTGTCGATCAATCCCTGAAAGTAGCGCGCCAGGCGCGCGACGAGCGCGGGATGCCGCACGAGCAAGCCCACCTCGATATTCCGCTGCTGAGCGGCCTGGGTGAAGTTCGCCGAGGTGACCAACGCGGCGCTGCGATCTGCTACGACGCACTTTGCGTGTAGGCTCGAGCGGTGCTCAGGGTTGTCCGACAGCGAACGAGGGTCGTAAAAGACCCGAGGGGAATTGGGCCAGGGCCAGTGTCTCTCCCTGAACTCCCTCGCGAATCGGCGCACGATCTCCGACTCAAGTGACGTGTCTCCAAACTTTCGCGGGATATCCAGGCAGAGCGTTACGCAAAGTGACTCATTGGCCGTCATCTTTGCCGCCAGCGGCTCAAACAGACTGTGCGCGTTGTGGATGGCATAGCCCACCAGCAGGATCTCCTCAGTCGCTTCACTGATGAGTGTCCGCATTGTCGCTGCGGTATCGCTGGTCGGAACCCCAGGCACGTCTGGGCCGGAGATGACGAGATCGAGAACCCTTTCGGGGTCAACCGCCCGCTCGCGGGCGTCCACGACCGCTTCGGCGACGATCGCAATCTGCCCCGGCGTCATCCCGGAGTCGCGTAGCGACTGCAGACACGCCTCGATCTCGCCGGTAACCGGCCCCGCCAGTTGCGACACGGCGTAATGGGACACGCCAAGGGACAAGGGTCCTGACCGAAGTGATGAGGCTAATGCCCGAAGAGCCGTCGTTGATAAGGCGTGGAGGGCCAGCATCATACCCCCAGCCGGTCGAACAATTCACAGCCCAGTGCTTCGATGGTGGGCACGATCAACGCCCGATCGAGAAAGTCGTTGCGCTGCTCGCATGAGGTTTCGGAGATCAGCAGGCAACCGTGGCAGGCGCTGCCGAGTAGCGGCTGATGGTCATGCGGGGCCGGGATGTGGAAGGCACACACGGGGTCGTTCGAGCACAGCGCGCCCATCTCCAGCGCCCGCAGAAGATGGCGCCGAATGTCGCGTCCGGCGAGCACGAGGCCTCCCAAGGTCCCCTCCGCATCCGACGAGCCCGTGTAGATGAGGATCCCGTAACGCCCCGGCGCCGCATAGATCCGCTCACGGAGGGAAGATGCCGGATATCCGCACTCAAGGGAGATTGCGGTCAGCAGTACGTGCGAGAGAGAGTGCAGCATGAAGTAGGGTACGCCGGGAAACTGTCGCGGCGTCCCTTCGTGCTCCGCCTTCCACAGCTCGAAACCCGCAGCCAGTTGCTTGCCTCGCTCCTGCACCTCCGGCTTCTTGAGCCACGCTTCGATCAAGTCCTTTCTGAGGTGCAGGAACACTCCCTCTCCCCGGTTCTCCACCGCCGGCAGCCAGGTCGTGTCGGTCGCCAGCGGCGCCCGCTTCACGTCCAGCTCAAGCTCGCCCTGGATGTCCGGCCCGGCAGCCTCGAAGCGGGTAAAGCCCACTTGCGCAACAACTTCTCTCAGCCGGTGCACCAACACCACGCGCTCGATCACCTTCGTCCAGGGCGCATTCCACTCCGATGCCGGCAGCGTCCGCGCATGGAAGTTGCCTTCCGGAACGTCGGAGCCCAGCTCCTCCTTCGCTTCCGACAGCGCCTCGAACTCCACCTCTTTGACGGGTCTGTCCTGGCTGGTGCCTCCGCTGCGAACGCGCCCGATCGAAGCGATGACGACCGCGTCGGTGAGACCCTGCAGCTTCATCGCAACGGTAGGCTTCTTTCGGACCCGCGCTAGGTCCTCCAACGACTCGATGTCGGATAGGAAGTCGTCCCACAGTACACGTACGACGTCATCCACCGGGCTCCGCGTGTCGGGAATCGAGATCACCGACATGAGCTGCGGAAAGTAGGCGTTGCTGGCGCTGCGGATCAGCAGACGGTTGGGCTCTCCGCACCCTTCCTTCGTCCCCGGACCGAGCCAGGGCCGGGACCCATTGCAGGAACCAAGGGCACGGAGTTCCAAGCGTGCCGCCTGACTCATGGCTCGCTCGGCGCCGCACTCGCACGTTACCCAGATCTCATCCAGGTCCCCGGACGTCCCGCGCTCTTCCATCCACAAATCACGCGGGCAACCCTCGCGTTCCCCATGCACGAACGCTTTCCACTCAATGTCGCCCACATGTCCCTTCCGGCAGGCGCGGACGAAACGGACGGGTACGACCTTATGCTTCTTCCGGTCAGCGTCCCGATACTCCCCGCCGTCGAGACTGTTCAAATGCAGCAGACGGCGCCGGCGGAAGCCCCGGGGAGTCGCCTCTGTTTTCTGTCCGATGAACCACTCCGGGAAACGCCACCCGACAATGTTCGGCTGAAAGCTCCGCTGGTCCTCCGACGCCGGCGGTGGTGTGCGGAGCGTCAGGGTCTGCACTGCCAAGATGCGCTTGAGCTTCTCGACGAGTCGCGGCTCCTCGACCATCGGGATCTGGGTACGGTCGTAATGCCAGTGATCGAGTCCGGCGACAATCACGGACGCGTCAGGCAAATCGACCATCGCGCCAGGGCCGAAGGTCGTAACGACTTGGCTGGATCGAAGCTGGTCCTTGCTCATGGGCGGGTCGGCCAATCGTTGAGGTTTTTCACCGCAAGATCGACGCTGGGCTCGACGTCCCGCATGGAGCGGCTGGCGCGGAACTTTCGGCGTACCGGCGGCAGAGCAGCAAGATCGGGATCAAGGATGTCGTAGAGCAGGCGCTGGGCACCTCCGGCTTCCCATCGCTGGTACTGGAGTCTGGTGTTCGTCTGACGAAGCTCGTCGGCGATGTTCTGCCAGTCGTTGAGCAAGCGCCGGCAGCGCGCCAGCACGTTGTCCCTGAGTTGCTGGGCATCGGCAGCATTCAGGCGGTTGTCATGGTTGCGCGCCCGCTCTGCAAAGCACTCCGCAAACCGGTCGAGCGTCGAGCGGAGCGTAAGAACCTCGGCCGCACCGTGGGCTGGCGTCATCTGTGCGTTGCCCTGACGGCACAAGGCGACGAGGGCCGCCACCAACCCGCGGTCCAGCGCCCGCGGCGAGAACGGCGTCACGCTGGTGGGCTCCACCGCGCGGTAGAAGCTGCTGTGGTAGGTTTCGAAACGCTCGTAGTGCGAGCGGTCCCTCGGCTTGTGGACGTTGAGCAGGGTGACCACGAGGCCTGGGCGCTCGGGGTCCCGCCCTACGCGGCTCGTGGTCTGAATATACTCCGCACTCGTCTTCGGTTGCCCGAGCACCACCATGAGCCCGAGCCGGAGGATGTCCAATCCCACCGATATCATGTTGGTCGCGAGCGCCACGTCGACACGCTCGTCCTCATGGAAGCGCAAGGCCAATCTGCGCTTGGCGGCGGCCACATCGTTGGTGGAGACACGCGAGGTCAGCTCCAGCACATCGTAGCTGATCGAGCGATCCGAAAAGAGGCTGTCAGTGGGTTCCCGGCGGCGTCGCCTTCCATACTGCGCCAATCGGGTTCTAACCTCGTCCTCAATGATCCGCCGACTCCCACCCAATTCCCGCAGACTGTTGAAGTACCCGAGCAGCGTCATGTAGGGATCGGTGGGGTTGTCCTTGTTGCGCTTACCACCCTCCCGCGCGTAGACCGTCTGACCAGCACTCAGCACGGCAAGCGCAGCACGCAATAGGATAACCTTCAGGCTCCGGCCGGGCGCGGCGACACCCACATACAGGCGCGCCGGAGTCTGGCTCGCAGGTTCGGTATGGGCGAAGAAAGAATCTCGGCGATCGGGGCCCGGCGGCGGAAAGACCGCCACCTGTGCTCGGCCGAAGAGCGCCCGGATCTGCGAATCCGCCCGTCTCACTGTCGCCGTGCTGGCGACGATCTTGGGCCGGACCTGCTTTTCCCCGATCTGCCGCGTCGCCAACGCGTCGATCGCCGTCTCGTAGATGCCTGCGATGGTGCCGAGCGGTCCGGAGATCAGATGCAGCTCGTCTTGGATAACGAGATCCGGAGCCGGTAGATGACCGCCAAGGGCGCGGCCCAGGTTGGGCGTGCACGGTCCGTAAAAACCGTTCTGGTCGTAGCGGTCGACGAGCCCCAAGAGCGTGCCGGTCTCGCCCGTCCAGGGGAGAGCGGCGAACTTGTCGACGGTGGCAATGAGAAAAGCCGGCAGCCGACGGTAGATGGGCTCGTCGACACCAAGAATCGGCAGACTCCGGTCACCGGAAAAGTCGCATCGGTAATTTGAGCAATGCACTCTAAGATTGAGCGGCGCGTTCTCGTTCGGCACCAGTCTGAACGAATCGGGGGCGAACTTGCTGCCGCACCATGGGCAATTCTCGATCGGAATGGGTGCCGGGTTGCTCCTGCTGTTCTGCTTGAATCGCCGTGCGCGAATGTACGCGGTGCTGTCCGCGCCGGGTCCGGTGTAGCCACGCTGGCCCATACGGTTCGGTGTTGCTGCCGAACCTACCCAGAGGCCAATTTCAAACGGCCATTCTCCTAGTTTCTCCCGGTTCTGCTCCCGTTCGAGTTCCAGGGCGCAGATGAGCGCCGCCGCGCGAGCCAGTTGGTCAAGGGTGAGCAGCCTGAGCGTGTAGCGCATGAGCACGCTGACGCCGGCCGACCGAATCCCCGGATAACGTAGCCGCCGCAGAACCATGGTGAAAGCAGCCAGGCCCAAGTAGGCCTCTGTCTTTCCACCGCCGGTTGGAAAGAACAGCAAGTCCACCGTTTCGCGGTCATCGTGCAGAGGGTCCGCGATACTCCGCAGCGTCATCAGGATGAAAGCAAGTTGGAACGGGCGCCAGCGCGGGGCGTCGACCAGATGCGGCTCGGTCTGGCGCTGGATGGCATCGCGGCGTCGCGCGGCTTGGGCCATAGCGCGGTTCGCGATGCGGAAGGCCTCCAACACTTCCGGCTCCGCAAGCGCCTGAATCCCTTGATCGATCCGGCGGGCAGCGAGTTCGGCGTAGAGCAGCAGATCTCTCGCCGTCTGCTCGCGCTTGGCTTCGAGGCCTCCGAGCTTGCCCGACTGGGCCAAGATCCACTGGCGGTATTGGGTCACAAGCGGTGAGAGCTTCGCGGTCGCTTCCGCCGCATCGGCCAGTACGCCGAGCGCCTCCATACCCAGCTCGACGCCCGGTATTTCAGATGGCGCCACGCGCTCGACCTCGGCTGTCGGAATCCACGTCGTGCGGACCAGCGTGCAGGAACCGTCGGGATGCCGTTCAGCGGTAGCAGACACGCCATGCCCGACGGCGTACTCGAACACGTCGCGGTAGTGCAGGTCCGCCATCTGCTCGTCCCATTCGTCGGCCATGCCGTTTCCGGCAGCCCCACGCAGGTCCGGACGGGCCACGAACGGAATGGCGGATGCGAGCATCAATTCGGCCTGGAAGGCGACCGCTGGATACTGTCGCTCCTCGTCCGCCTTGCGGCTGTTGACCAGAAAGACCGAGACGGACCGGGCACCCGCGAGCAGCCGGCTTGAGGCGTAACCCACAGCAGCAAGCTCACGGGACGTCACCGTCAGGGTGAGCCCCCGGCTGTTCGGAACCATAACCTCAAGCGGTTTCACACCGGGCGCCGGAATCGCGATTCTGACGGGCTCCTCGCAGGGAATGCGGCGGTAGCCACGAGGTGGCTTTGCAGGACCTGCCTGCTCCATGGCACCCGGCTCAGCTACCGTCGGGGCGTCCAGTTCGTCCTCGGCGACGCCGACGTCATCTGCGTCCTTTCCCGCGCCTTCCCATACGTAGTCACCCCACGAGACGGTGGCTTGGAGTGCATCCACGCCGGGTGCGACGAGGACGCTCAATCCCATCGACGACGGCAGATACGTGCGGCGGGCAGCCGCGCGCTCGGGCGGGGACGCATCGTCCGTGCCCTCGGTATCGCCGGCGGCATCGATCTCTTCGGTCGAGGTTTCGTCGCACCGCTGCGCAGCCGGCGCGTTCCTCGGCACCAGGAACCCGGTGAGATACCAACGGGACGGCAGCTCCGGCAGTAATTCATGCGCGAAGACGTGGCCGTTGTCCGGCCCCACCAGATCGAGCCGCAGCGCTTCAACGAGCTCGCCGCGGACCGTGAGGCTCGTCGTTGTACTCGCCACAGCAGCTCTTTCTCCTACGGCATCACGCAGGGGACAACCTGGCGGCTGTGCCGGCGGTAGACGCGGAAGTCGTCATCGGTCGTGAGGAGGATAGGGTCGGCCAGCGTTTCGGTCATGCGTACGAGGCAGGCATCGGCGAGGCTCATGGGCACGTTTGCGTACTTGTCCATGAGGCGGAGAACAGGCTCCAATTCGCCACCGAGATCGAAGCGAACGTGAATCAATCCGCGTTGCAAGAATCCCGTGAGCGCCTTGCGTCCGCTTGGCCCAACCAGAAAGAAGGCCTCTGACAGCACGGCTTCGCACGTCAGCCAGGGGGCTGACAACTGGCGCGACTGCGCCACCGCCCAGGCATGAAACTGATCGTCCCGCCGGATCAGCCCGACCAGCAGCCCGCTATCGACGACGACGGTCTTTGCCGTAGCCCCGCTCCCGCAAGTAGTGCTTCTTTCGTGCCGACAGGTCCGCCGGCAGGCCGTTGCCGCCAACCGAGCCGATGAGATCCTCCGCGAGATCGAAGAAGGAAGGCTGGCTCGCACCGCGGCGTGCCGGCGCTTCGAGCCGCTGGCGCACCACATCCGACTTGGAAAGCCCCGCGGCGCGCGACTCGGCCTCAATCTCTTTCGCCAACTCGTCCGGCAAACGAACCGCCAGCGTTTTCATGGTTATTCTTGTATGACAACTCCGCCAGCGCCGCAAGACGTGGCGCCGGGCCGGTGCGCGCGGTTACGCTGAAGCGCACCCAGGGCAGCTGCTTCACACCAACCCTGGCCTGTGCTGCATGGCGTCCAGTGCGGTCAAGATCAGTACCCCAGCTTCAGCTCTTGCGCCTGCTTGCGATCAACCTGCAGGCGCTCGCGGTACTCGAGAAGACAGTATGCGCAGGTGCGTGCCCACCTCGCGGTGCGGAATTTACCGGCGCTCAAAAATCTCCACCAAGTGCGGCCGCGAGACAAGCCCAAGAGACCATACAGATTGCCCCTCCAGCCCTTCGGCTTTGACTTGACATTGTACTGCAACCCAAGGATAGGAGACACGTGGCGGGTTGGCTGATGGACGGGAGGAACGACGGCACGCACGTCGTGGCAAAGCAAGGGTTGCTTTTCGGCGCTCCTGCACTTTCTGGCCTGTTTAGGGCGGAGTGTGCCTGATGGAAGAAACCGGCCTCGTGAGACCGGAGCTCGTATTCGGACTAGTTGGCGCTGTCGGAAGTGACCTCGAGCTCGTTGAGCGTGCACTCCGGGACAGCCTGAGAACAGTAGGCTACGAAACGCACCTGGTGAGGCTGAGTGAACTCGTTAAACCATTCGCAGAAGGACTTGCCCTTCCCGATGAGCCAGAAGAGGAGCGTCTTGCCGCATACATGACAGCAGGGGACAACCTGCGCGAGAAAACCAAACGAGGTGACGCGCTCGCGGTACTGGCCATGGGAAACATTCGAAAGCTGCGCCGTGATCGCCACGGAGAGCCGTCGCGTCCCCTCTCTCGGTGCGCCTACATTCTCCGCTCCCTGAAGCACGATGCGGAGGTGGACCGACTTCGGCTGACGTACGGACCGGGGTTCCTGCTCGTCGGTGCCTATGCCCCCTATCAGATGCGCTGTGATCGGCTGGCTAGGACGATCGCGAGGTCGCATCATTCAGAGGACGCCGAGACGTTCCGAGCCAAAGCGGAGGATCTCATTCAACGGGATCAGTTCGAGCCGTCAAACGAACACGGGCAGAGAGTCCGGGAGACTTTCCACAAGGCCGACGTCTTCATCGACCTTCGCAACGAACAATGCGCCCGAGACGCGATCAAGCGTTTCATCGAGCTTCTCTTCAGGCATCCGAACCACACGCCGAGCCGTCACGAGTACGCTATGTTCCATGCCTGCGCGACGGCGCTCCGTTCTGGCTCTCTGGCTCGCCAAGTTGGAGCAGCCATCGCCACACGTGACGGCGAAATCATCGCTCTGGGAACCAACGACGTCCCGCGGCCCGGCGGAGGGCTTTACTGGTCTGACGATGGGAGCCTCGATAAGCGGGATTTCCAGCTTGGCTACGACTGTAACGCGAAGATGAAGATCGATGCCGTTCGCGAAGTGCTCAGCGCACTCGGGAAAGAGGGCTGGTTCAACTGGGAACTTGGACCCCGGGGTGAGCCGGCCGCCGAACGGCTGACTGAGGCGTGTTCGATCCTGAAGGATACCCGGATCATGAACCTGACCGAGTTCGGGCGCGAGGTCCACGCCGAGATGGCGGCACTCCTCGATGCGGCAAAACGCGGCGTGTCGGTCCGCGACGCAATGCTTTACTGCACAACGTTCCCTTGTCATAATTGCGCCAAGCATATCGTAGCCGCAGGGATACGCGAGGTTCATTACATTGAGCCTTACCCAAAAAGCGTTGCGCCTGAGCTGTATGAGGACTCCATTGCTGTCGACGAAGAGCCAGCCAACGGCCGGATACCATTTAAGCCTTTCGTCGGAGTGGGCTCTCGTCGATATATGGACCTGTTCGCGATGGTCAATAGCGAGGGGTGGGTTGTTGAGCGGAAGGATGAGTTCGGTAAAATAGTCCTGTGGGATCAGGACAATGCCTATCCGCGGCTTCCAATGTGGGACCGGTCGTACCTCGAACGCGAAGCGCTGGTTATCGAGAGCTTCGAAAAGGCAGTGGGAGAGTAGGGAGATTGAAGATGAAAGATTCAGACTGGCTGATTCGGGAGTTGCGCGCGGCGGCAGATGAGGCAGCAAAGCTTCCGGAATGGAAGCGGTGGGGCGCGGAGATCGAGACGAAGGACACAACTCGCTCGACCGAGCTCAAAGTCGCCCCGGCCGCCAAGGGGAAGTAGCAAAGCAATCCACTGCAACAGGAACCGTTACGGTGGATTCGTAGGTGTTGATTTCCGAAATGACCGCCCCCTTGCACCCTGAGTAAGTTGGCCGAAATCGGCATGCGGGCAGATATGATCTGTCAAAAGGCCCCAGTCTCCGGAAAGAGGAAGGTCAGGGCTCCAAAGCGGCCGAGAGAGACTGCCTGTTCGATGAAGATCACGTTTCGATATGAATCGTCGGCAACCCATTTGAACCAAGCGGCGGCAGTCGAACCGTTCTCAAAGAATCCGGACTGAGGGGGCAGCTCGCCGCGGATGGCGCGCGCGGTCGCGGAGTCCTCGGCGACGTCACTCAGACGCTCCACGGTTTTTCGGTAGCGAGCGCGAAAAGTCTCGGTTGAAAGCCACTTCCAACCAAAACCATCAGGATTCCACTTGATCACGGCGCAGGGGAAGAGATCGAGTTCGGCGTATCGGATGGCCGTGCTTGTCGCCGAGGTTCGGAATGTCTCGGTCAAAGGCATAATGCCGGCAAGCCCGCGTGGAGATCGCTGAGCTCTTGTGCGAAAGGCTCTTTCTGGCATGAGCAATCGGCCCGCGAAGAAGTCGGCCTCCTGCTCGACCAGATTCGCCGACTTGTATTCGCATTGCGAGGGATGGGCTGGGCACACTCCCGCGGCAAGGGCGTTCCGGTGCTCATCAATATAATAGTGGCCGAGTTCGTGTCCGAGCGTAAAGCGACCGCGAGGGCTTTCAGGCCTTTCAACACGGTCGAGATTGCAGAAGATGTGAAACCGGCCAGCTTTGCACTCGAGCATTCCGTCGAAGGTGTCACCGTAGTGCCCGAAGCTCATCGTGAGATGGTTCGCTCGTGCGATCTTCTCAGGTTGGATGGGAGGGGTCGCGGAGTATCCCGCCACTACTTCCGCAGCGAGATCAGCGAGAAACTGCTTTCTGTCTTCTGAGAGCCGCTCACGCATCATCGCTGTGTTCCGCCTGGCGCTCAGCTTGTTCGCGATCTCGGCGCATCTGCGCAGCCGTCTCCCCTGAGATGACGCCAGAGCCTTGCCGCGCTGCTTGGGCAAGTTCTTCCACAATGGCGTTGTCAGTTGATGCAGCAGACGAAGCTGACTGAGCCCGCTCTTTTCTCTGCTCAAGAGCCGCCAGTGGATCTTGAAGATCGGGCGGAAGTTCAACATCCTCGTTCACCTCGCTCGCTGCAACCTCCTCCTCTGTTTGAGGAAGAGTCCAACCAAGCGACCGAACTGCCCGATACAGCGTCGCTTCAAAGGGTGTCGTGTTCCCCTTCTTGCTGTTTGTGCTCATCGCCCCTTCTTAAATTTGCGGTCCGCGAGGCGTTCTGTAACCTCGGCCCTGACCTTGTCAAAAGTGCGCTTCCGAATGACTCGAATATTTGCCGGCGTGGTAGACCAGCGCTTCGTCAAAGCGGCAGATGCCACGTTAGGTAGACGCTGATGCGTCATTCCGGGCTTGTAGTGGAACGCCCAATCGAGAACGATATCTTGTTCCCGCTCTGGGAGTTCCTCAAGCACCCCCCTCATTACTTCTAACTCCTCGCTGCTCGACTCGGTCTCGTGTTGCGCGAGGTGTTCGTCGATTGCCTCGGTCGGGTCCTCAAAGTCACCAGGGGCCCCTTCACGTCGGGCATCGAGCATGAGTCGACTGCCGATCTGACCGAGCCAGGCGCGGGCCCGATGGCAAAGGCGAACGGGATCGGCAATCCCCGCAGAGTCGAAACTTGCGCATTCCGCGAAGGCCTTCTGGAAAGTGTCCTGGACGAACTCGCGCACAGCTTCCTCCCCGCCAAGGAGATGTTGGACCGGAGAGTGCCGGAGCTGCGCGTACAACCAGCGGACGTGCCGCGCGTAGAACTCGGCGTACGCCAATTTCGCGGTCTCCGCATCGTCGGCCTGCATTGCCATGTAGGCGAGCAGATCCGCATCGGTGTCCTCGCTGAAGCCCGTCACTGTCTGCGGGACGATAAACCCCAAGCCACGCATTCCTCCATCTAGACAGACGCAGAAGCGTAACACGGGTCCGAACTGGGAGGCAAAATGCGTGGCTCGCGCGGGGCCGCCTGTGGGGCCTGGTCAGGTCGTAACGGTTCCTCGTCAGTCCAGATGGGAACGAATTTCGACCTGCTCCGACCGGGACCGGCGAGTGGGGGAAAGAGAGAATGTAAGATGACGGAGCACACTTCTAGGGTACTGGCCGAGGGAGTCGACATCGAGGACGTCGCCGCATGCGTCCGGGCGGGTCGTTCGCCCCGCTCAGGCGTGCATTATCGCATCGAGATTGGTGACGAGAATCTCGCGTACACGCCCGCGGTGATCGACGATCTCGTGGTAACGGGCCGCCAGATTATCGAAGCCGCCGGCAAGCGGCCCGTCGACGAGCACCTAGTCTTCCAGATCCTCAAGGACGGAGCACTCGAGAATCTGCGCTTGGAGGAAACGACCGACTTGCGTGCCGGTGGCGTCGAACGTTTCCTCGTCTTCCGGGCAGCCGAGTCTTACCGCTTGGAGCTCGATGGCCGAGTGATGGAATGGGGCGCGCCGAACATCGCCGAGGCAGTCCTGCGCGCGTTCGCCGGCATCCCGGACAATTACAACATCTGGCAAGAGCGTCGAGGCGAGGAGGACTTGCTCCTTCCGCGCGAGTCGCGCGTAGATCTGACGCCGAAGGGATTGGAGCGGTTCTACACCGGTGTCGACCAAACCACGGCTGGTCTCACCACGTCGTTCCTCCCCGAGAAGGACCGGCGCTACCTTTCGGACCACGGTCTCGCTTTCGAGGAAATCGAGCACAACGGGCACAAGGGCGTCATCTTTCGCAATCACACCCTACCACCTGACGTCTTTGACCATGCCGCTGCCGATGTGCTGACACTCCTGCCGAGTACGTGGCCTGATACAGGGACCGACATGTTCTACGTGTTCCCGTGGGTCAAATTGCGGCGCACCGGTGCCTATCCCCAGGCAGCCAACGCCGCGCACCAGTTTGCCGGACGTTCTTGGCAGCGCTGGAGCCGCCACAACAATGAGTGGCGCCGCGGGCGCGATGGGATTTGGACGGTGCTCAGACGCATCGTGGCCGCGCTGCGGGCGGCATGACCGCGTTCACTGGTCTCAGCCTGACTCTGCGGCAGGACCATCTCGATCAGCTGCGGTCGCTCGTACTGCCACCCGACGGTCGCGAAGGTGCCGCTCTCTTGCTGTGTGGGCAGGTATCCATCGCCCGAGACCCGTAGACCTATGCACCGGCCAGCCGCTTCCTCTCGCGGCATGTTGTGCCGATCGCGGCCGAAGACCTCGTATCGTCATCGGGCGTCCACATAACTGTCCGAACACAGACGCTTGTGCGCACTCTGCGCCGGGCGCGCGATGAAGGGTTGATCGCCACCTTCGTGCATTCACACCCGGACGGGCCGCGGTCGTTTTCCCCCCAGGACGACCGCGGCGAGCCGTTGATGGCTGAACTCGCGCGGAACCGAAATGGTCGTAACACCCCGTTCCTCAGTTTGCTGACCGCGCGCGACGGTCAGCTCACCGCTCGCCTCTGGAGCACGGATGCATCGCCGGCGGCGCTGGATCTCGTGCGCGTGGTTGGCGAACGGCTGCGGTTGCATTACAAGGGCCGCTTCGGCGACGAGACGCCGAAGGCGTTTCACCGTCAGGCTCTCGCGTTCGGCCCGGCTCTCAACAAGGACCTCGCAGCACTTCGGCTTGGTGTCGTTGGTTGTGGCGCCACCGGTAGTGCGACCGCCATGCTGCTAGGTCGCCTCGGCGCGCGCCGACTCGCGGCCTTTGATAAGGACCTGGTCGACGAATCTAACCTGAGTCGCATGCATGGGGCGACGCGTGCGGACATCGGGCGCCCCAAGGTCGACGTCGTGAAGGAGTATGTTGAGGGGTTCGGCCTTGGCGCCGAGGTGGTCACGTTCCAAGCTTGGATCAGCGACCGTGCTTGCCGCGATGCCCTCAAGTCCTGCGACGTGATTTTCGGCTGTACCGACGACCACGACGGCCGTCTACTGCTCAACCGCCTCGCGTACTTCTACCACGTGCCGGTGATCGATATGGGGATCGACATCGGTCTCGGCCCGCACAGCATTCTCGGCGCCGACGTACGGGTCACAACCGTCATGGCCGGCGTGCGCTGCCTCTTGTGCCGCAACGTAATTGGCCCCCAGGAAGCATATGCCGAGCAACTCGAGCGCAGCGACCCTGACGAATATCGTCGACGCGTCAACGAACGCTACGTGCGCGGCGGCGGCAACCGGAGCCCCGCCGTCGTGCATTTCACGACCGACGCGGCCACAATGGCAATCGACGAGTTGATTCACATGCTGACGGCTTACCGGCGCGCCGCCGCCAGCCATCGAGTACGCAAGTTCCACTTGTTGGCCGACAAGAGGCCAGGCGCAGTGCGCAATCCGGATTGCCCGCTCTGCGCGAACGAAGACTATTGGGGGCGAGGGGACGTCGAGCCGTTCCTCGACCGCGTCGGATGAGGTGCAACGAGCTTCTCCTCAAGGTCCTGGCTTGGACAGGGGTGACGCCGCGCCCCGACTTGGTTAGCCGATTCAGCCCTACGCATCCGACACCGGAGGAGCTGAAAACCGGGCAGCTTATCATCGTGCGCGACGGCGGTTTGGAGAAAGCCGCATGTTTGCGCTGCCCGGGCGGGTGCGGCGCGAAGATCGTCCTATTGTTGTCTGCCAAGCGCTGGCCGACCTGGAAAGTACAGCTCGATTGGCTTGGTCGCCCAACCGTCGAGCCCTCGGTTCGCCAACTCAACGATTGTCGGTGTCATTTCTGGATTCGGCGGGGCCGGGTTGATTGATGCGCAGACAGCGGCGTTCATGCGGTGCAGTCCTCCCAACCCAACCCTAGTACGTGCACAAATTCGTTGTGGTAGTCCCGTAGCCAATTGTACTTCTTGAGAACGCGGCCAGAACGCGTCCGCCGCAACGCATTCTTAATGACCCGGGCGTGACGGCGTAGGAACTTCCGCTGGTGAGCTCGCCACGAATCCGCCATGATCTTTTCGCGCCGCGTGTGGTCAGAAGTCTCCTTGTAGCGCTTCAGGTCAGCGAAGGAGTTCCAGTCCGCGGCGCCGTCAAAGCCGATGCGTAGGTAGTCCAGGAAGTACAGCCGGCAGGCCCCGTTGCCTTGGGGGTATGGCTTGAGCAAATCCACCGGGCGAGGTTCAGCCAGATAGTACCTGTTCTCCGGATGCGTCTTGATCTTCCGGTAGAGCGGCTCATTGACGGCGATGACGGGGTATGTAGCAACCTTGCTCTCAATGCCGTATGCGCGAGCCATCGCTGGGCTGATAAGCACCCGATCGCCGTACCAAAAAGGACCCATCGAGATGCCTCCGCGCAGGAATACTCCGTTCAGCACGCACGTCACCTGAGCATACGCGATGCCCAACAATTCCTGAGCGACAGTATCCAATTCCCCCTCGAATCTTGCGTACGGAGACTTCAGATCAACTGCAAGAACTATTGCATCCGACAGGGCCAGTACTGTCTTCTTTTGAGAACGATGAACGTTCTTGATGTCCCGCTCTGGACGCATCTCAAAGCGGTTCTGCACGTTTCGGAGCTGATCGTAGAGGCGCCCGAGGCCGGATTCGGTTCGTGCCGCAGCAAGCTTGTTCCCAAAACCGAGGACGTCGATGTATGCGACCAAGGCATTGTTGAAGGTAGGTAGGTTTGCCATCATAGATCCACGGGACCGTCGGAGATTAAGGCAAACGCCTCCCGCGCTGATGATGCAGCTAAATCCTGAAGCGAATGGGACAGCGGCAAGCGTTGTAGGGCGTCCTTCCACTCCCCATCGCTGGGCAGGTGGGCTCTCAGTACAACGATCGCGAGCAAGACGCGCCTGACAAGATCGCGCCTCCTTTCGAGTTCAACCTCCCGTTCCTGGTAGTGCAGCCAGCTCGCATCCTTGGCGGGAGTCTGCTTGCCTTTCTTCTTCCCACTGGGAGTGCCGTGAACCACGCGCGAACGGAGGTCGTACAACGCCTTGATCTCTTGGAACACTCTCCATCTGTACCCGTCGTCGTCCAGTGCTATCAGATAGGCACAGCGCTGCCCAATCTTGTCTGCGATCGCTTCCCGTTCACCTTGTAGGAGCAGCTGCTCGATGGCGAATACGTACTGGAGCAGCGCATCCTCTTCCTCATCGCCGGTGGCTTGCGCGATGTCGAAACCCGTGGTCATCATTGCCCGGAGGTATCGACGGGCCGCTAGGCGGATGGGCATGTCGTCGGTGAATGACGCGAGCGCAGACTCGATCAGGCGCAGGAACTTCTCAAACCGGGGAAACTCCTCCTTCGTCACACGGTAGACTCTTCGGGGTACCTCCGTGGCATCCTCGTCGGGAGAGATCTCGTACGCCGGGTCCCGCCATATGAGCCGTTCAAGCCGCCATCCCTTTTCGGACTCGATCCCGATGGGCGCGGCAAACGGGGAGGTGCTGTAGAGGGCCAGTGCGAGAATCGGTTTCCAGAACCCTCCGATGACATCCAATGGCCAGCGAGCTGTGATCATTCCCGGCCGCTCGTGCCCTTGAGAGTCTCTGCACAGGAACCATTGCTGGTTGAACCAGACAGGATCGATCCGCTCCTGTGGAAAGAAGGACTCGCTGACATCAAGTTGTGGGCCTAGTGATTCGATCTCCTCCGCGGGCAACCGCTCGACGCTCAGCTCAAGAAGCGGAAACCTATCGACCGGAAATGCGCAACCATCGAGAAGTACCAATGTGCGCAAAGCGCGCGGGTGCGGTTCGAAGCGGCCGGACAAAGCCTGCCACTGATCTTCACCAGAACCGCCGCGCAACAAGGCATGATAAAAACCGGCACGCCGAAGGATCTCTGAAACGGCCCACAGCTTTGGGCTTCCCTTGTGGGGAATCGCGGTGCCGGCAAAATCTTTGAAGGATTCGAGCTGCTCGCATTCCTCGGCTAACTGGCGAGCGGTTGGAGGAGCGACCGGGAACCGTCCCCCGCGTGTCCTCAACGCCTTCACGTTCATGCGGCTTCGCAGCAGCCGCTCCGCTTCGTGCTTGTACTTTAGGAAAGAATCTATTGGGAAAGACATCTCCAGACCACCGCGCAGCGTTCAACCATCTCCACGATCGCGAAATCCAGCCAATTCGAACAAAGGAGCGGCCTGAGCTGACCTGGCATTCCGCCCTCGCCTCCGCTGCGGCTTCTCCGCCCTCTCCCCCGATAGTCGCTCCTCCTCAGCCCGTTGCGCATTCAGCGCCAGCAGCCGCGCCAGCACCTCGTCGCGGATGTCGTCGGGCCAGCGGTAGCGCCAGGGCTTGCGGCGGCGGCTCGTGCCCTCTTCGTCTTCGTCCTCCTCGTAGTCGAGCAGGAACTCGCAGCTCGGCGGCTCGCCGCTGGAATGGAGGTCGTTCCAGCCATAGGCGTTGAGGACGGCGCGGTCCATCGCGGCGTGCAGCTCGCGCAGTCGCAGGATGTCGGGCGAGGTCTCGTTGGGGTCGTGGAAGCGGTTGTAGGTATTGGTGGGCCCCTCGTTGTTCTTCACCATCAGTGCCGCGCGGCACTCGTAGTACTCCCGGCCAGCCTGCTCCAACGCCGCGTTCGTCTCGAAATCACGAGGGAACGGGAACGTCTGGAAGCAATCGGTGATAAGGTATCGCAGACGGTCTTCTTGGGTCGATGCAAAAAACAAAGTCCAGACCTCATGCACTCGCGACTGAAGGACAGCAAAGGCACTGAACTCGGGTAATGCGAAAACACAATGCGGGGCCGCAACGATTATGTTGGAGGGCAAGAACGCGAACGCAAAGTGCTTTGAGGGAAACGGATGCATGAGGAATCTCTGCAGGCCTGTTAGCCGTCGCGTCAGTTCGCCTCGCTTTTCGGCGTACTGCCACCAGTACCGCCGATATGCCTCACGGTTGTTCTTCAGTCGCTCCGGCTTCACCTTCTCCTCTACAATCCGCATGAGATCCGGCCACCGCCGGGCCTCCTGCTCAGTCATGTCGCCGAAATTGATGACGTAACGGTGGTGGGCGTGCGCGGGGCTGTCGTTCACCTCCTCACCTCCAATGTAAGGAAAGATGCGCTCAGCATTACGCGGATCCTTCGCGACCAGTTCGTGCATCAGCGCGATGGGGTTGGCGACGCCTTTGGTGTCGGTGTCGTCGAAGGTGAAACCCATCCCGAGAACAAAGCTGCCGGTAAAGCTCTTACCCTCATTCGCACGCAGAACTCCGGGGTCCTCGTGGCCGCCGGCGTGGAAGAGGTAGGCGGTGATGATGGGCACGCTCTTGCCATCGAGATCGACCGGCCCTTCCACAGCGCCCTTGGTCACATGCACGACGCTCACGACAACGGCCGCCTGTCCCGGCCACTTGTATCGCTTCCGCGCCGCGTAGATTGTGCCGCCATTGGTGCAGACCCAACGCAGGCCTGTATGACGCGTGTCGCCCTGACCGATCGTGTTGGTGGCGATGAGGCCGAAGCAGGCGGCGCTGCGCACAAGACCAAATGCTCGGCGGAAGAAGTGCGCAACGAGGTCAGAGTTACCGTGAGACTCTTCGTGCACGGTCTTGAGCCAGTCGAGGTAGCCGGCGCGATTGCTGTTCAGCAGCGTGTTCTTGCCTGCAAACGGGGGATTGCTGACAATCGCGTCAAATCCACCGTTCTCCCGATCGAACACCTCCGGAAACTCGATCTCCCAATGAAACGGCCGCACCGAAAATTGGCCGGTGCGAAGGCGAGCGATGGCGGTCTCCATCGTGTGGAAGGCAGCCAGATCCGAGGCTGGTGCGGTGAAGGCGGCGAGCAACTGATTCCGCCGGGTCTGCCGTTCGCGGTCCTTGTCGCCGGCGAAGAAAGCGGCGATCACACAGTCGCCGGCTAGACGGACGAGCTTGAGGGCGTCGTCGGCGAGATCGAGCTTTTGGCGTTTCAGCTCCGGCGAGACAAACTCGTCGGCTTCGAGAATCTCCTTCCGGTACGCCGTTGCCGTGCGGATGCGGTACTCGACCACCTCTTGTCCGAGAACACGCTTGGGCTCGTCACGCCAGTCGAAGTCGGCGAGCTGCTTGCGGGTGAGGCCAACAAGCGAGTCGCCACAGCGGATGGCGTGGTCCAGAAAAGTGAACGGATGGTCTCGCGCCAGCGTGGCGAGCCACAAGGAGAGCTTGGCAAGATCGACGGCCATCGGGTTGCGGTCGACGCCGTACAGGCAACGCTGCGCCACTAACCGGCGCGCGTGCAGTACCTCATCGTCCGCAGATGTCGCAGATTTACGCAGATCCTCGCCCCACCCGATGCCGCTGGTGGACACGCCATCTGCGTCCATCTGTGACATCTGTGGATGACGGTGCCAGGCCTTCACCAGCTCATCGCCGAGCTGGCGGCAGGTTTCGACGAGGAAGGCTGCGGAGCCGACGGCAAGGTCGCAGATTTTCAGATCGAGGATCTGCGCCGGCGTAGGGTGCTCACCAAGCCGTTGGAGAATCGGGCGCAATGTAGTGCGCACGATCGGCTCGGTGAATGAGCGCGGGGTGTAGTGCGACCCGGTGCGGCGCCGTTCATCGGTCGGCTGGAGGATCAACCCACCGCGGGGCACGACGTGGGGCGTCGCGTTGCGCGCGATCTTGCGCTCCAGCGCGGCCAGGAGGTCATCGAGCGTCGCCGCGGCTTCGAGTTTTCTTTCGGCTTCGCCTGTGACTTCCTGATCCGTGCGCTCGCGCAGCCATTTCACGCGGTCGGTCGATCTTACGGCGAGCAGTTCTTCGAGAATGATGGCATTGGGGGCTGGGACTTCACCCTTGTGTTTCCGCTTGCCGACAATTGCGATGGACGGCCCGCCGACGACCTCGAGCCGAAAGCCCATGATGGTCTGGTACACGGAACCGATTTCCTCGACATCCAGTGTGCGGTACGAGAGACGCTCGCCGTCGAGCAGCAGGAGGTTGCGCAGCACCCGGAAGACGACGCCGTCTGCAACCAGCGGCAGATCCACAGATGTCACAGATGGCCGCAGATCCCCGCCCCGCCCCATGGGCTTTTCCGATTCTTCATCTGCGTTGATCTGCGAAATCTGTGGATGCCCTTCGAGAAACCGGTACCGATCCGGGTCGAACAGGTAGCCCTTGCGCGCGGGGATCTTCAGCTGCGGATGGCGGGAACCACCGTACACGGCACGAAAGAGCGCGAGCAGCTGCGGCCAGGCACCGTAGCGATGGTCCATGGTGTCCGGATAGCGCTCGTAGTCAGCGCGCAGACGCTCGAACAAGCCGTGCACAGCGTAGTGCCGCACGTAGAGTGCAGAGGTCGGCATGAGCGCACGGTCCTCGGCGTAGAGAAGGAAGACGAGCCGCAGCAGCACCGTGAGCAGGCCGGCATAAACGTCGTCCGGGTGCTCGGCCAGCACCTCACGGAGCAGTGCACCCTTGGTGTGTTCGTCGGCCGCCTGGAAGCCGCGCAGCAGTTCGTAGAGGGCATCGAGCACCTGGCCAGCGAGGGCGGTGGACACGGCGCTCTGGTAAGCGCGGCTCTTCTCAAGCAGGCCAGGCAGGCGCGCTTCCGACGGCGCGGACAACAAGCGGTAGCGGTGCAGCAGCAGATGCAGCGCGCCGAGGATGGGGCGGCCGGCGACTTCGGTCATGGCCTCGACCGGGAACGTCAGGCTGCCGGCGTTCTCTCCGCGCGGGGCGTAGAGCAGACGGATATGTGCGCCGTTGGTCAGCACGCCGATCGGCACACGCGTTTCCCGCAACAGCCGCTCGAACCGTCGCGCCGCCGACGCGGACCATTGGGCTTCGGTGCGCGTGTGGGCGGCGTCGAGATCAGTGCCAAGCGGCAAGACCTGGACCAAGAGCAGCCACGGATTGGTGGCATCCTTGGGCCTCGGATCGCGAAACGCGAATGTAGGCGCCAGCGTCTCCCCCAACTCGGGCAACGGAACCGTCAGCACGTCTGGCAGCGGCCGGGACGGGTCGAGACCGAACAGGTACTCCTCCGGCCACCCGAGAAACTCGCGAACGAATGCCGGGAAGTCGGCGATGGCGACAACGGTCGCATCATTCAGTTCCGCCTCGACGGCGAACGGCAGGAAATCCTGTTGGAGCTGGGAAAGGGTGCCGCGATCGAGAAGGACCTGTGCATCAACCAGCGCCGGTGCCGAGACGACGAGGCCGTCTGGCTGCAGGTAGCCGAGCCAGGCTTGATGGTCACGAACTGCAGGATCGGTGGCCATGCTTCAATCCACATCCACAGATGACACAGATGGCACAGATGAAAGCGTGAAGATGCGGCGTTTGTACTCCAGGCGCGGGGCGCCGAAGTTGAGGAGGAGGCCCTTCGGGTACCCGGTCGCTTTCAGGTAGTTGAGGAGCTGGGCCTCTTCAGCCCCTCCGATCACGCTCAAGGCCTTGAGTTCGACGACGATGTCAGTGAAGCAGATGAAGTCAGCTCGATACGAACACTGCAGCCGCTCGCCCTTGTAGAAAACCGGCAACTCGACTTCCCGCCGGAAGGGAATGCTGCGCTGACCGAACTCCAGGGCCAGCGCCTCTTGGTACACCGCCTCCAGGAAACCATGCCCCAGTTGCCGATGCACCTCCATCGCCGCCCCAATGATCGCGTACGTCTCTGGATCCCTATCTGCGTCCATCTGCGTCATCTGTGGATCAACCAGTCACCGGCCAGAGGTAGGCGAGACCTATCGGCTCAATTCGGGACGATGCCACAGTGTAAAAATCCATGATGCGTGCCGGCTCTCGCTGGATATCGCCTTCCACATTCACCAACCAGCGTTGCCAGTATCTTCGGTTCGATTCGAACTGGCGCTTTTCGTCGTTGTTGAAGTCGAACTGCAACTGCTGCGCATCGGCGCGCGTGGCTTGTTCGGCAACCCGCTTCTTCTGGTCTTCCAGAATCCGAAGCATGCTCTGAGACTCCACATGGCCACGCTCCGCCAGCCGCTTCTCGGCATCCGCCTTGGCTTCCTGCCCTCGCAGCTCAAGCAGTGGCAATAGCTCATCCATGTCGCGCGGGATGGCTTCAAGCAGCTTGTGCTGAACGGGCTCCGGAACCCTACCGCCCGCGCCCGCACGAAGTGCTTCCTCCAGAAGATCGAGGGTCTTCGCCTCGGCGTCGCGGCCATACGTGGAAAGATGCCCCTTGCGACTAGAGGGATCGGACCAACGGGCAGTCACCGTGAGGATCTCCTCGTGGAGCCGCACGGCGCCCTTGCCGTACAACGACAGCCGTCCGAGCAGGATCACGCGCGGTATCGCGTCGCCGCTTTGCGCCAGGCAGGCACGGGACAGGTCGTGATGCACAAATCCCTGGGAGACGAACCTGCTCAACAATCGCTGGACGACACGGTGCTGCAGGTGCAACTGGACCACATCGTCGTCGATGCCCTCGGGCGCAGAAAAGATCACCGGCCGGATTGGGGCGTCTTTGCGCCATTCGAACGTGCGGCGGCCGTCCTCCGGTGGGTCGCGGAGGGTGTCGAGTGTCGCCGACCAGGTCGGGTCGACACCGTGGCGCGCGGGCTGCGCCCAGCGTTCTTTCGGCGGGTCCGCTCCCCGTTGGGTCGCTTCGGACCGCCAAGTCCGACAGGCCGCCAGGTTGGGGAAGGCGAAGCGTGCTGGGGCCTGCGGCCGGCGTCTCGCTGGCGGGTCCGCTCCCCGTTGGGTCGCTGCATTGTGCCAAGCCGGAGAGGTTCCGGGCGGAGATTCCACGGGGCGGAGCGGCTCGGCGCCGATCATCTCCAGCGAGCACGAGATGGCGTCGCGCAGAGCATCGGTCTCCAGGCCGATCCATTTCCGCGCGTCATTGATGCGGCCCCGAAGGCCGTCGATCTGACGCTGCAGCACTTCCTGCCGCTCTCGCGTGGCCTCCAGCTCTTCCTCCGCGGTCGCTCGTTTCTCAGGGTCGAGACCGGCGTCTTCGATTTCGTTTGCCAACCGGCTGATGTCCTGGCGCCGGATGCCGCCGCGCAGTGCGTCGGCGAGGCGGCTTTCCAGTACCTGGGCAAGGCTACCCAGCTCCCGGCGGATCGTTTCCGTCTTGCGAACCAGCGCCTGCAGCACGCGGTCTTCCGGCCGCTGCGTGTAGAAGAAGTAGTGGCAGTACACCTCCGGTGAGGGCTGCAACTTACGATCAATACGCCCGTTGCGCTGTTCGAGACGGCTCGGATTCCAGGGAAGGTCGAAGTGAAAGACGTTCCAGCAATGCGCTTGGAGATTGATTCCCTCCCTCGCCGCATCGGTTGCAACCAGGATGCGTACGGGGTGCTCGTACGGGGGCATGTTGAATGCGCGTTTGATGGCTTCCCGCTTATCGGGGGGCGTCGGCCCGTGGAAGACCTCGATCCGATGTTCAGCGAGGTCCGTGTCGGCAATCGCCGCTCGCAGCATTTCCACGAGATAGCGCTTGGTGTCGTCGTACTCCGTGAAGATCAGCACTCGAAGATCGGACCATTTCGCCCCAGGCTGCGGGCGTGGCTCGCCCGGAAGTCGCGCTCCCGGACACATGTTCTGTCGTATCCACTCGATGAGGTGACAGACCCTCGCATCCGCCAAGCCGCGGCCAGCTTCAGCCACGCGCTCCATCTCGGCAAGCAGCTCTTTCTCTCTCGCGATGTTCGCTTTCGTCGAATCACCTGCCGTCGACGCAGTCGCGGCGGCAAGAGCAGCGTCCTCTAATGCTTGCTGCTCGGCCTCGGGAAGCTGAGAGCGATCGTCGTCACTGTCGAGGCTGCCGATAACCAACTGTTGGTCCGCAGCCCTGACGTGGGTTTCGGCCGCAGCTTCGGCCTCCGCGCCGGCCCAGAGGCGCTCCATCGTGCGCCGGTGGACCCTGAGGGTTCGTGCGAACGCCTCGACGGAGGATAGCAACCGCTGTTGCAGGCCCGACACGAGAAGCGCCGCCTCCGCTTGTTTGCGCTTTGTAGCCTCACCCATTCGCAACTGGCGGACCTCGCGGTACTGGTCGAGCAGCTCGGAGAGCCGGAGTTCTGGGGCATCGTCCGGCAGGCCGTCCAGATCGATCTGCTTGGGGATGCGTCTGGGAAAACCGCCGACAAGCTCGCGGATGTCGTCTTTGAGACGGCGGACCATGACCGCATCGAGTTGTTTGGCAAGCACCTTCACTCCGCGCGTGAATCGGTGGGGGTCGAGGATCTCAAGTAGGGCGCTGAAGCTGTTCGAGTGACCGTTGTGCGGCGTGGCGGAAAGAAACAGCCGATGCTCGAAACGCGGGGCGATGTCACGAATCGCGCGGGTGATCCGCGAGTCGATGGCATAGCGCGTCCCGCTGGCCGGCGCAGCGTGATGGGCCTCGTCGAAGATAAACAGAGAACCGGGCCGCAGGTTGTCGAGCCAATCGCGCAAAGGGCCGGCGTAGGCCTCGTCGATCAGCAGCCGGTGAGAGATCAGGAAGCGCGGAAAGGTCGTCCACGGATTCACGCCGTAACCCCGTTCCTGGCGCACATCTTCGATGTACTGCCGATCGAGAATCGCGAAAGTCAGGCCAAACCGGGATTCGAGTTCATCCTTCCACTGCTGGAGCATCGTGGGCGGGCACGCCACCACGACTTCCCGCACCCGACGGCGGAGGAGCAGCTCGCTGGCGATCAGCCCAGCCTCGATTGTCTTTCCCAGCCCGACGTCATCGGCGATGAACAGATTGACTCGGGGAAGCAGAAGCGCCTTGCGCAACGGCTCAAGCTGATAGGCATCGATGCGGATACCCGCTCGGAAAGGGGCCTGGAACAACTTCGGGTCAGTGGCAGTAACGCAATTCCAGCGCAGGGTGTGGATGTAGGCGGCGAAGAGCCGAGCCTGGTCGAAGCCCTTCTGTCCGATCAGCTTCCAGCACTCCGCGTCGAGGATCTCGCTGCCAAGCTCGAGAACCCAAACCACTTCGAGCACTTCGCCCTGCGCATCGTCGTCCAGGCAGGCAAGTCGGACGAGCGGAGAGTAGCCATTGTCGGTTTCGACAGCTTCCACCAGGTACGTCCGGGTGCGCACCCGGACAACGTCACCGACGTCTGGGCGTCGAGGCTCAGACAGTTCCGCCCCTACTTCTGGAGCCAAAAACCTCCCCTCCCATCCCGTTGCTTCGGATCATCCAGTAGCAACCACTCCGTCGGGCACTCGGTCTATGAGACCCGATCGTGTTTAGTACTGCTTGCTGAGTACCGTTGCAAACGACCCGCGACGAGGACTGACTAAGCGGCAGCGGACCACGCTACGTCTGAGCCTTCCAGCACGCTTGTGTCGCCCATCGGAACTGTGGCTGGCAGGATTATGCGCCTGGCAGGGGTTTTCAGAGAACATGAAGGCGCAGCGCGTGGCACTGTGGCGGGCGCGCCTGAGCGATCTGAGCTGGTTCATGCGCTGCCTGAACGAAGCGATCGCCCGTCGGGCCAACAAGGAGGATGGTTGTACCGGACACTTCTGGGAGGGGCGCTTTCGCAGCCAGGCCTTGCTGGATGAGGCGGCGCTGCTGACCTGCATGAGCTACGTGGATCTGAACCCCATTCGCGCCGGCATGGCGGCGAGCCTGGGCGAGTCCGATTTCACCTCGATTCAGCAGCGCCTCAAAGACGCGGCGAGGCAGCTGTTCGCGGGTGGAGACGGGCAGGATACGAAACCGCACAGGTCGCGCCGACCCGAGCTAGCGGCATTCGCGCGGTCCGGAGCAGGCGATCTGGAGCGAGACCTGCCCATCGGGTTCGAACAGTACGTGGAGCTGTTGGCGGCGACGGGAACAGCCGGTTTCCCGACCAGATGCGGGCGATCGGTTCCAGCCCCGCTAAGGTGCTCACGATGACGTTCATGGCGGTGTTGCTGGTATTTCTCGTTTTTCTGGTGCACCTCGCCACCCGCCTCTGGCAACGCGACGGCAGATTGAACGCCATTCCGCTCAGGTGAAGTTTATGACCACCGCCGGATGGGTGCTGATGCTTCTTTCGTTGAGCTTCGTCGTGGGCCTGGTCGGCTACTGCTACTATCGGGTGCTGAGGACACCAAGGGTGCGGAACCATCTGCACGCCCCGCTAGACCTAGATACGCACGAAGAGAAGTGATTGCGGCACACACGCTGGGCACCCCGAGCGCCGCGTGGCGGCCGGCCCTGCCGCGTCAGCAGCAGGCCGGTCGTCTCCAGCGGTAGCAACATGGGTGTCTCTAAAAACCCCTACCAAAAACCCCTAACCCGGCCCAGCCGGAACCAAACAGGAGCAATCTACGCCGCAATGCGTCAAACATCGAAAACCCGTACCGCACAAGGCTTTCCGCAGCGTAAAGGAAAATGTCTTGCACGCTCCGCACAAGATTTCGCCCGTAAGGGACTAAAAACCCTCTCTACGCGGAGATCACTCGCCCGCCGCGCCGGCGGCGTATTGTTGGTCGGCTTCGAAAAAGGCAATGGCGAACCGCACCAGGTTGGAGAAAAAGGGCGGGCACTCCTGCTTCTCCAGCCGGGCCTGCATGCGCGGCACCCACTTGCACAGGTGACGGGAGAGGAAGTCGCGTTCGGCTCGCAGCAGCGAGGACGGGTCATGCCCTTGTTGCCGCACTTCGGTTTCCCTGAAGGTGAGATAATGCAGGAACTCAAGCTCGGTGGTGATGTGGTCCGGAAGCTCGTGCATCTGAGGCGAAATGCGCAGGTGGAAGAAGTTGTAGAAGCGCGTCGCGTCTTCCATGTTCTTCATGCGGTCGCCGATGTAGACGCCACCGTGGAGCGGGCAGGGAGGACCGGCGGCGCCGACATCGAACAGTCGGACGTATTCGGATTCGAAGTCGGTATATTCGGTGGGCGCGCCGAGATCGAGCTGGGCGACGTCATGCAGGTTGTAGGGCAACGCCGCGCAGGCCGCGGCCACCGCCGCGGCAAAGGTGCCGTCGGCGATGGCGTTGAAGAAGTCTTCGTCTGGAAACGCGAACGCCATCCCCATCAACTGATAAAGCCGTGAGCGGCTGGCGGTCATGGGCTCCGAGGTGGTGTTCAGACTTACCGTCTCCATACTCATACCTTACGCGGCTCCAGTTCCGCCGGATCCTTGGTGAACGGTCCGAACAAGCTCTTCCATTCGTAGACGATCAGGGTGTCCAGTATCTCCGACTTACCGCCGGCCTTGGTCTTGGCCATCTCGGCCTTGAGCGTTTCCAGTGCCTTTTCGACCTTGGGACCAAACAGGTACTTCAGGTAGTCTGTCGGGATGCGCGGCTTCGACTCGTCGATGTTTCCCTGGGCATCGAAGCGCGGTGGCGAGATTGGCGGCACGTAGTAGACGTTGGGCTCCGTCCCCGCCTCCGGATGCAGCGGCAGCGCCACCTCCCACTTCTTCACCAGTTTGTGAATCGGTCCGCTCTCGTCATCCAGGAAGCCCACGAACCGCAGGCGTCCAGGACACTGCCGCGCACAGGCGGGGGCCACGCCTTTTTCGATGCGCGGATAGCAGAAGATGCACTTTTGCCCGATCTGCTTCACGTGATTGTAGTAGATCACCTTGTACGGGCACGCTTCCACGCAGAAGCGGTAGCCCTTGCAGCTCTCTTCGCTGATCAGCACGATGCCGTCTTCCTCGCGCTTGTAGATGGCGTTGCGCGGGCAGGCTTCCAGGCAGGCGGGGTTGGTGCAGTGATTACAGATGCGCGGCAGATAAAAATAGAAGCTGTTCGGGTACTGTCCGGCCCCTTGGTCTTCGTCCCAGTTCGGCCCCCAGTCAGGTTTGCCCGACGGCTGCAGATGCACCGTATTCCCCTTGCCGCCATGGAAGACTTCTTCGTAATTGAAGTCCCAGGCTTCGCCAAAATCGGCCTTGGTGGGCAGCTTGCCCGCCTGGGGTTCTTCGTTATGGAAGCCGCCGCCCATCTTCTCCCAATCTCGCGGCGATCCTTTGCCGGGCTGCGTATTGACCTTGGCCCACCACATGTATTCCATGCCCTCTTCGCGGGTCCACAAGGTCTTGCAGGCCACCGTACAGGTCTGACAGCCGAGGCACTTGTTCAAGTCGAACACCATCGCCAGCTGCCGCTTGGATTTCTTCAGCAGGGCTTTCTGACTCTTCGCCTCCGCGGCGATTTCCTTGGCACGTTTGGCTTTTTGTTCTTCGGTCGGGGTCGGCTGCTCAGCCATGGTCTCTCTCCTCCAACAGCAGGGTTATCTCAGGCCTCGAGCGTCAGCTCGCGCCATTCCTTGGAAAACGATTTGAGGCCGCCACGCTCACCGTTGCTGCCTTCCCAGATGGAAAAGCCGATCTTCACGGGTTTGCCCGGCACCAACTGCACCGATTCATCCTTCTGCTCCGGCACTGCCAGCGCCCGCACAAAAACCACGGCCCATGTCCCCTGACCGTACTGCGATTTCGCCTGGATGAAGCATTTCTTAGAGAACACGGTGCTGCCCAGACCGCGTCCCACTGTATTATGCGGCACATCTTTCTGGTCGGCACGCCAGAACCAGGCATTGACCGGAAAGTCCTTGCTGCCCATCTCGTCGATCGGCGGGTCTCCGCCGCTCACGGGGATGAGGAGCCCGCAGCCGTCCGGAAAGATGTTGACGTCGGTGATCTCGGTGTTCTTGCTGGCATCCTCCCAGGCCAGGCGGAAGAAGACGTCTGCCCCGTTGTGCGCCGCCTGCACCGTGAGGTTCTTCACCTTGCCGACCTGCTTCGCATCCCGGCTGGCCTTGATGTATTCCGACGGCTGGTTGGCCAGGGGCGTGGCGTCCAACTTGAGCACCTCGCTTGGAATTTTCGCCCATTCGGCCGCCGCCGGATTGAGCAGTTGCTCACGTGTTCCGCTGACCTTCTTGCACTGCATGGATTCCTCCTTCTACGTCTCCGACTGCTGCACACTTGCCGCCGCACGAAATCGCGCTAGCAGCCCTGCCAGACCGATGTCAGTCAAATGCGCCGCCAATGCCACGACGGCTGCATCCGTCAGCCAATCATGCGCCGCCCTGAAACCTTCCACCACGGACTCCGCCAGGAAGCGCTTGTCCCAGATGGCAAAACCCGTAACTGTAAACGTGACCCACATAATCACAACCGTGCCGGTGTGCAGCCCGCTCCACAGCGCCCGCATAGTGCTCCGCGCCGGGGCGATGAACACCTTGGCCGGACCGCACGCCAGCACCAGTGCCACCGGCAGGACCACGAATGCGATGCCGACCCAGCGATGGGCGTGACGGATCAGCTGCGAATAGCCACCCGTGACCGCGGCCCGCAAGCCGGGCACGAACAGCAGCAAGCCCGTGACCAACAGGATGGCAAAGGTCAGCAGATGCACCGTGTGCAGCAAAGGGCGAGCAATCGGGGTCAGGGCCTGACGCATCATGCCGGAGCTCCAACCGCTACCGCCGGCGCGCTCCCCTTGGCGAGGCAGCGCTCCACCATGTCGGTGATGTGCTGCTTGACTCGGTTCACATACGCCGGACTGGATATGTCTTCGCACCACACCGGAGCTACCACCGGCGCCGAGGTGAAGAAGAATGACACCATGCCGCCCATGGCCAGTACCAGCGCCACCGGATCGATGGGCGCGAAGACCTGCGTGCGTTGCCCGTCAGCCACAAACCCGACCACCAGCCGCAGCAGCCGTTGTGGTCCGACAACCGGCTGGTGCGCCTCCGGGGCGTCGCCCAACGAAAGCCGCAGCAGAATCTTGGCTCGTTCCGGACGCGCCGCGATCATGTCCACGTAGGCTCCGATTGCCGCCCGGACCTTCTCCAGCGGGCTGGCATTGGAGCCGAAGATCTCCATGGTCACGCGCTCGCTCTCGGCGTAATTCTGTTGCAGAACCGCGCGGTAGAGGTGCTCCTTGCTGGGAAAGTAGTGAAACAACGAAGCTTTTTTGATTCCGACGCGCTCGGCAATCAGATGCAATTTGGTGCCATCGTAGCCCCGTTCCGCCAGGAAGGCCTCGGCGACCTCCAAGATCCGCTCGAGCGTACCGTGTCCCACACTGGCCGTCATGTGGGTGCCAACCTACTAGACGGTCGAATGGTCCACACAGGAGAGCCATCAGGTGTTGGCATGATCAAGGTCATGGATTTTCGCCGTCTGCCCGAGAACTGCCTCAGTATTCGGTCTTGGTCCAGTCGGTGGCCTGTTCTTCAGCCTTGCGGGCTTCTTCTACTTCCTGCTCCGCTTTCAGGGTGACCTCGGGGGGCTCGACCATGCCCATGAGGTAGATGGTGATGTCGTCGATGTCCTCCTTCGGCTTTTCCACCTTGGGATCACCCTCCACGGTATAGAAGACCGTTGGCATGCGCGTCTGAGTCCCGGAGATCTGCTTCGGGCGCGCCATGAAGTCGCGGATCCATTCGGGTCGCAGGCGCGACTTCGACAATGTCAGGTTGATCGATAGATCTTCCGGATCGACGCCTTCCGGCAGCCCTTGATCGAGCGAGGTCGGATGGCACTGGACGCATTTGTAATGCTTGAAGCGGCGCACCCCGCGCCGGAAGCGATCTTCGGGAATGCTCTCCTTGGACACATAGGTGTGCGGGTTGGTGGCGTTGCTGCGGGCGGCGAACCCCGCCACCAGGTCACGCACCTGGGCCTCGGCGAGATGGAACAGCGGCATCTTCATCTTGAGCCACGGCCGCACTTGCTTGGGCTCCAGCAGGAACTGGTACATGTATTGCCCCTGCAGACGCCCGCCGACGCCGTCGAGCCTGGGAGGTACCATGTTCTTGCGCTCGAACAGCTTGGCGATGTGGCCGTCGACCTCGTTGAGGCGGTGGCAGCCGTTGCAGTTGAGGCGCACCGTGAGCCAACTGACCTCGCGCATGGCTTGTTTTGCCGGCGTCGCCTGCAGCACGTAACGCCCAGTGAAATTGCGCCTGTCCAGCGACACGGTGTAGGTGATGAGCGCGTCCATCTCCTCGTCGCTCAGGTTCTGGAAAGGCATCTTGAGCTTGATCTTGTCGGTGTTGTAGGCGCGTGGATCTTTGAACTTGCGGCGCAGCCAGTCCCAGCGAGTGCGCGGCAGGTCTTTGGTCAGGCCGAAGTCGAGCTCCTCGAGCGGGCGGCGCGCGAACTCGCCCAGGTTGGGCACGGAGGGGCGTGTTTGCTCGAAGCCCTCAATGAGATGGCAGCCATAGCACTCGTACTGCTTGATGAGTTGCTTGCCGTCCTCGGGATTGAACTGACTCAGGTCCGGCGCTGCGGGGACCGGCTCGGTACGCTTGAGCGTCAGCAGATATGCTACGACCTGACGGCGCTCCTCCTCCTTCAGCTCCACCTTTGGCATGGCGGTGTCGGGGTTGTACGCCTTGGAATCTGCCAGCCAGCGGTCGAGCCATTGCGGTGTCACTTTGGAGCCGATGCCGGCCAGGTGTGGAACGCGGGCGGAAACGCTCTGCTCATCGGCTTTGACGCCGTGGCAGCCGCGGCAGCCGCGCTCGGTGAAGAGGCGCTCACCTTCCTCGGCGGATACGCCCGTCAGATCGACAGCCGGATAGTTTTTGCTGTCGGGGAACGACAGCAAAAAGGCGGTGATCTTGCCGATCTCTTCCTCGCTGAGCTTGAAGTTGGGCATCAGCGTGTCGCGGCTGATCTGTTGCGGGTCCTTGACCCATGCATAGGTGAAAGCCGCCGGGTCGGCGAGCTTGGATTTGAGCGCGGTCAGAGGCGGCGAGAATTTCGGAAGGTAGGTAATGCCGTTCACGTCGTGGCAGCCGTAGCAGCCTTTGCCCATGAATAGGTCGGCCCCGAGGCTGGCGCGCTCCGCGCCTTTGACGCCGTGCGTAACCTCATGGCAGCGCATGCAACTAGCCTGCGTGTAGGCTTTGGGCAACATCGCTGTTTCCCAATTGGCCTCCAGACCGTGAGCACCCTCCACCGTCGTGGCCACTCCCTGCCCGTCGTGGCAAGGGGTGCAGCCGAAGTTATTGGGATCATGGTACTTTAGTAGATTCCCCGAATGCGTGCGGAAGGGCTGCGGTGCGTCCTGAAATAGCGCGTTGTCGATGCCGCGGTGGCAGGTCACGCAGCGGTCCGCCACCCTGATTTCTTCCAGGTAGGTCTGGACGATTTCCGGCCGGGCGCGCGACGCCTCGTCCAGCACGCGCTGCCAGCGTGCTTTGTCCTTCGCGTCGTTGCGCGCCTCGGCTTCCTGGAGCTTGGCCTGCGCCCGGGTGACGGACTGGCCCTTGAACTCTTCCTGATAGCGCACCCACGGGCGCGTCTCTTCGCTGTAGATCGCCATGACGCAGAGCAGCAGGAAGAGAGGACTCAGGATCGCCAGCGTCAGGCGCATTACGGGCGTGCCGCGCATCATGGCTGCATTCTCCCGTCCTCAAAGGCCGGCATACGTAGGTACCGCATCAAGGGGGTCATATGTTGAACCAGGGCGTGATCAGGACGTACCTGATACGCAGAGCCAGTCGCAAAAAGATTTTTACTGGCACACTATACATGATCAATGTAAAGAACACGACGGTGGCATACCGGTTCCTTCCCAAGCCGGCATAAAGCCAGGGCCAGCGGCGGGCCGGCCACCAGAAGCCCACCCCGAAGTAGGCGACCAACAGCGGCAGCCCGAGCCACCACGGCAGACTCCAGAGGTGTTCCTCGGCGCTTTGCTGAATCGTCCAATCCTGCCACGGCCAATAAAACTGCCAGTTGGGGCCGCGCAGGAACTGCCCGATGGCGATCAGTATCCACCACAAGCCGAAGCCGAACAGAAAGTGGTAGGTCGCCAGCCGGCGAACATTGAAGTCGTAGCGGCCGACTGCGTTACGGCTGGTGTCGACATACGGGATGGCCATCAGCCCAACGATGATGAGCGTCGGCATCGCCACCCCGGCAATCCAGGGATCGAAATAGACGAGCAACTCTTGCAGGCCGACAAAATACCACGGCGCCTTGGCTGGGTTCTCGGTGCGGCCGGCGTTGGCCTCCGGCAACAGCGGCGCGTTCATTGCCAGCGACCAGATCATCAGTACCACCGAGATCAGCACGGCGGACAAAAACTCTTCGAAGACCAGATGCGGAAACACCGCCACCTGATCGCCCTTGGCGCCCGGCAGCGACTCCGGACCGGAGTCAACCTTCGAGACCTCTGCTTTAATATCCTGAGCACTCACGTTCGCAACCTCGCCCACGCCCAGCTTACAGCGGCCGCGAAATGCCGCCGTCTTTGCGCACCCGCCAGAAGTGCACCATCATCATCACCCCGGCCACCAGCGGGATTCCCAGGCAGTGCATGACGTAGAACCGCAGCAAGGCGCTGGATCCCACCTTCATGTCCCCGAGCAACAGGAAGCGGACGTCGTTTGCCGGGGTGATGTCGAGCAGGCTGTGGAAAGGCCCTTCCGCCCCGATCAGCGGCGTGGCCGCCGCCATGTTGGTGCCGACGGTCACCGCCCAGAAAGCCAGTTGGTCCCACGGCAGCAGGTAGCCGGTGAAGCTGAGTAGCAGCGTGAACACCAGCAGGTTTACTCCCACCACCCAATTGAATTCGCGCGGCGGGCGGTAGGCGCCGGTCAAGAACACCCGCAGCATGTGCAGCATCACGGTGACCACCATCAGGTGCGCCCCCCACCGGTGCGCGTTGCGCAGGACGATGCCGAACTGCACGGCATACTCGAGTGTCTTCATGTCGACGTAGGCGTACTCCGGAACCGGCCGGTAGTAGAACATCAGCAGAATCCCGGTGATGGTCTCGACGATGAACAAGAAGAAGGACAGGCCGCCCAGACAGAAGGTGAACATCACGTTCAGCCCGCTGCGCGGTATGCTCACCGGATGCACGTGCAAGAAGAAGTTGCTGGTGACTTCCAGGACGCGATTGCGCACCGAATCGACGTACTCGTGACGAAACACGGAGCGGTACACCTGGGTTGCGCTGAGCCAAGTGAGCAGACGCTGCAAGCGTTCGTTCATGCGCCTTTCTCCTCCGGCAGCCGAGATTCAAAACGGCAGAACACCATGTTCCTGCTCCCACTCAATGGTCGGCACCATCGCGATGGCATCCCAGGGGCAGCCGTCTAGGAATGTAGCCTCGGGACCGCGAGCGATGCACTTCTTGCACCCGATGCATTTCAGGGGATCCACCCAGATGCGCCCGAAGGGGAAGGCATCCTCGGCAGGCTGCAGTAGCATGCAGTCTTCCACCGGGCAGTAGAGCTGGCAGATCGGCGCGCTGGCACAGCCGGTACACACCTCCGTAATCACCGCCAGCAGCTTCGGCTTTTTCGCCCGCCGCCCGATGAACCTGCCGTCAGCACTCTTCTTGGTAACGGCGCGATCGGGTTGCGCTGGGGCGCTGCCGATGTCGTGGGACTGCGAATCCATGCCGTGCCGATCTCCGCGCTCGCGGATCAGAGGCGGACGAAAGCTCCGTCGACCTCGAAGCGGTCGGGTCCGTAGACGATGCCGGTGTCAACAACCAGCTGATTGTCAACGTTCAGCTCGATGCGCAGCCGATCCAGCGGCCGCGGCGCCGGCCCGGCGAAGTGCACACCGTTGCTGTGGTACTCGCTGCCGTGGCAAGGACACTTGAAGATACGCTGGTCGCCGAACCAATTGATGGTGCAGCCAAGATGAACACAGCGCGCCGACAAGGCGTAGATCCGATCCGGCTCGCGCACGACAAAGAACCGCTGGCTCGACTTCCAGCGCTCGTCGACCAGGATGACACCATAGGTGTCGGCACTTTCCCCCCTGCCGAGGAAGCCATCCGGCGCCCCGATGCGGAAGGTGCTGGGGGGGCGGAAGAGCACCCGGGGGTAGAAGAAGCTGATGCTCTCCACCGTACCCACTCCCAGCGCCAGCGCGAAAGCGCCCCACCCGCTGGCAGTCAGACCCCGCGACAAGAGTTCGCGGCGGCTCATTTCCGTGATTTGTTGGAAGATCGCTGCGCTGTCCATATAATTCTTTCCGGCCGCGCTTACCTACCTAACGTTCGGTAGGGCGCCTATGACTTATGTCATAGGCGCGGCTGATGCTTGGTGGTATCAAGGATTCAGTTGCAGTATTGGACCAAGATTGCGAAAATGGCTCCTCCGTACAAAGAGCACACTGGCCGTTGGCGGTATGGATGGCAGTGGGAGACGAACTAGTATGATGAAAGCCGTTGATTTCGCGGTCGCGCCATTCCTGGTTATCTGGGAGACGACGCAGGCGTGCGACCTGGCCTGCAGCCACTGCCGTGCGTCGGCCCAGCCTTTGCGCCATCCGGACGAGCTCACCACCGCCGAGGGCGAACGACTGCTGGAGCAAGCCGCCGCCATGGGGACCCCCGTGTTCATCCTGAGCGGCGGCGACCCGGTGAAGCGTCCGGACCTGTACCCCTTGATTCGCAAAGGCAAGCAGGTGGGACTGCGCATGGGCACCATCCCGGCGGCCACCGCTATGCTCACGGAAGACCTGGTAGCGCAGCTCAAGGACACCGGTTTGGATCAGATGGCGGTCAGCCTCGACTTCCCGCGTGCCGATCTCCACGACGCTTTCCGTGGCGTGCCGGGTGCATTCGAGCGCACCATGCGGGCCATCGAGTGGGCCCACAAGTACGCTTTGCCCCTGCAGATCAACACCACCCTGTGCGGCCGCTCGGCGCCGCATCTGACGGAGATGGCGGATCTCGTCGAGCATCTCGGCATCGTTTTCTGGGAAGTGTTCTTCCTGGTTCCGGTCGGCCGGGGCGAAGACCTGGGCGGCCTGACACCGGAACAATGTGAGGAGCTGTTCGAGATCCTCTATCGGGTGCAGAAGACGTCCAGCTTTGTGGTGAAGATCACGGAGGGTCCACACTACCGGCGCTATGTGGCGCAACGCGAGGCTGAGAACGCACAAGGCGGCGCCATGCATGCGGCCGGCGCCACTTTGCCCAAGTTGCTGCAACGTTCCGAAGGACCGGGACACACGGTGGGCCTGGCGACGCGAGGGGTGAACGCCGGCAACGGTTTCGTCTTCGTCTCCCACACCGGAGAGGTGTTCCCCAGCGGCTTCCTCCCCGTCTGCGGCGGCAGCGTGCGCCGGCAGGAACTGGCCGACATCTACCGCAATTCGGAGCTCTTCCGCGTGCTGCGCGATCCGGAGGCTTTGCTCGGGCGTTGCGGGCTCTGCGAGTACCGCGGCATCTGCGGCGGATCACGTTCACGCGCCTACGCCATGACCGGCAATTATCTGGCCACTGATCCCTGGTGCGGCTATCAGCCGGCCCTCCGCAGCGCCGGTGGACGAGCGGAGGCCGTCATCCGCTGATGCGCCCATTGAGCGTGAGCGGTGATACCGTTACGGCATCGGCTCGACTGCAATCTGCCGAGGCTGCGCCCTCGCCGCACGCCCGCGCCGGTTTTCGCCGCATCGCGCTGATCGGCAATCCCAACGTGGGCAAGAGCGTCATCTTCGGAGCGCTCACCGGCACCTACACCACGGTGAGCAATTATGCCGGCACTACGGTCGAAATCTCCCGCGCCCGGGCGCGCTTGGATGCGAACGTCGAAGTCATCGACACGCCGGGGGTGAACAGCCTCACGCCCAACTCCGAGGACGAGCAGGTCAGCCGCGATATTCTCCTCGAAGGTGTGGACCTGGTCGTTCAGGTAGCCGACGCCAAGAACCTCTCGCGCGCCCTGGTACTGTCGGCCCAGCTGGCGGAAGCGGCCATCCCCTTCGTTCTCGTGTTGAACATGATGGATGAAGCGGCCGACTGCGGCCTGCGCATCGACACCGCGGCGCTCTCCACAGCTCTGGGCGTGCCGGTGGTTGAAACCATAGCCGTGCGTGGAGTCGGGCTGCGCCGGCTGGCCACCGCGCTCCACGAAGCGGCGGCAAGTGGGTACCGCGTGCGTTATCCGGCCGCCATCGAGGCGGCTCTCTTGCAGATCCAACGCTCACTGCGCGCCTTGGATGTCGGCCAGCGCTGGCTCGCACTGATGTGTCTGGCTGGCGACGAGACCCTGCGCCCGTGGCTCGAACGCAACGTCAGCCCCGCGGGGCGCGCCGCCCTGGATGCCGCCCACCGCAACGCCAGCACCCAACTCGGCGGCCGCGTTAGTTACGAGATCAGCCGCCAGCGGCTGCGGGCCGCGGAACATCTGGCCAGCCAGGTCACCCGCATCGTCGCACCGCAACGGCCGCGAGAAACGATAGATGGGAAGTATCCCGCGTTGCTGGGTGCGGCCGCGCTGCTGGGCTGCCTCCTGCTGCTGGCCGGGGATCTGAGCGGAGCAGAGCTGCTGAACGGGCTGTGGGGCCGCACCGCAGGCTGGCTCGGCATCGTTGCCGCTCTCGTCGCCGCGGATCGGTTGCCGACCATGCGCTCCGCCCTGGGTCGGTGGGCGGGACAGCGTGGCACCGGGTTGGTGATGTTGGGCGTGGTCCTGTACGTAGTCTACCGCTTTGTCGGAGTATTCGCCGCCGGCACGGCCGTCGAATTTCTGGAAGAGACGATCTTCGGAGGCTACGTCAACCCGGCAGTCACCGGCGGGCTCGATTGGGTAGTCGCCAACATCGCACCGGCCACCGGCATGGGAGCCGCCAGCGCGCGTTTCGCCCGCGACCTGCTGGTCGGACCTTACGGGCTCATTACTGTCGCCTTCACTTACGCCTTCGCCATCATCTTTCCCATCGTCACGGCATTCTTCCTGGCTTTCTCCGTGCTCGAAGATTCCGGCTACCTGCCGCGCTTGGCGCTGATCGTGAACCGCAGCTTTCGCGCCATGGGACTCAACGGGAAAGCGGTGCTGCCGATGGTGCTGGGGCTCGGCTGCGACACCATGGCTACGTTGACGGCGCGGATCATGGAAACGCCCAAGGAGCGCTTGCTGGTCACCTTGCTCCTGGCGCTCGGGGTTCCCTGCTCGGCACAGCTGGGAGTCATCCTGGGCATCTTTGGCGCGCTGCCGATGTGGGCGGCCATGGTGTGGGGCGGGGTCGTCGTGGGCACGCTGTTCGGAGTTGGTTTTCTGGCAGCGCGGCTGCTCCCGGGCCAGCGTTCAGATTTGATTCTCGAAGTGCCCCCGATTCGCCGGCCGCAGCTTCGCAACATCGTCATCAAGACCGTCGGCCGGCTCGAGTGGTATTTGAAAGAGGCCGTGCCCATCTTCATCCTCGGCACCCTGGTGCTCTTTCTCCTGGAGGCGGCGGGGCTGCTGCAACGCATCATTGCGGCAAGTGAACCCGGAGTGGTCGGCATTCTGCAACTGCCGGCGAAGGCGGCCGAAGCCTTTCTGATCGGCTTCTTCCGCCGTGACTACGGTTCCGCCGGCATCTATACGCTGTTTCGCGACGGACTGCTGAGCCCGGTGCAGGCGGTGGTGGCGTTGGTGACCATCACGCTCTTTGTCCCGTGCGTCGCCAATTTCTTCGTCATCGTCAAAGAGCACGGCATGCGCACCGCCCTGGCGATGTCGGCCTTTATCTTTCCTTTCGCTTTTGTTGTGGGCGGTATCCTGAATGCCGCCTTGCGGGCCGTGGGTCTGCAATGACCGAAGCCGAGCCGACTATCACCTGCCCGCTGTGTGGGGCTCATTACAGCGAGAGCGCTGGGCGCAGCTGCCATTCCGGATGCCCGTTGGAGCGTGGCTGCCAGCTGCTCAGCTGTCCGCAATGTGGTTACGAGGTCCCGGCCTCCAGTCGGCTCACGCGCTGGCTTTCACGCTGGCTGGGCAAGTCGGATCTTTCCGCATGAAGCCAGACGACACCGAGGTTCAGATAGAAGAGCTGCTCGAACGGCTTTGGACGTTGCGAGAGCAGGCTGCGGCAAAGGATGTAGCCGCACAGGCTTTGCCCTCCGGAGCGGCGGTGGTTGCGGAAGCACAACGACGGGGTTGGATCACAACCGGGCGCACGCACCCCGAGCTGACTTTTCAAGGCGAGCAGCGCGCCGCCGGCATCATTCGGCGACATCGGCTGGCGGAGCGGCTGCTGTTCGATGTCATACACCTCGACACCGAAACCATGGAAGCCGGGGCCTGTGAGCTGGAGCATTCCCACATCCTCTCGGAGGAAGCCACGGACCGCGTATGTGCCTTCCTCGGGCACCCCCCAACCTGCCCACACGACCGGCCGATTCCGCGGGGCCGGTGCTGCGAAAGGTTCTCCCATGAGGTTCTTCCGCTGGTGACGTCGCTCAGCCAGAGCACCATCGGTGGGATTTTTCGCGTCGTCTTCATCGCCTCGCGTTCGCACCGGCGACTCGACCGCCTGGCTGCTTTCGGCGTAGTGCCCGGTGCCATCGTACGGCTGCATCAACGGCTGCCTACGTTCATGATCCAGATCGGCGGCACCGACATTGCGCTGGAGGGAGAAGTCGCCGCGGACATCTTCGTAGTACCACATTGATCGGCTCTGAGGCCGGCAATCGGCAGCCCGGGAGATCACTTTTGGCAGGTGTGCAGCCGGCGAATTCCACCAAATCTCCAAGCTTCTGCCATCTTTGTTCCGTGATGGCCGCCCCAATCACGCTATCCATCCAAGCCTTGTCGACGCCCATTGGTTCGTGGTAAGGGGAATCAAGGGCGAGGAATGTCACCCGCGAAGCTGCTCAAAACTCGGTGTTCTTTATGAGAAAGATGCAGTGTGACACCTGCCAGATGCGGGGACAGGGCGTGATCTGTGAGCTTCCCGCCGAAGCAATCATGGATTTTCAGCGCGCTGGCGTAATGGCTGTGTACAAGCCGCGCCAGGTCGTGTTCAGCGAAGGCACCCCGGCGATGGGCCTGTACATCGTCTGTCAGGGGGCAGTGAAACTCTACCACTCCGACCGCTTCGGCCGCGAGCATATCTTGGAGGTAGCGGGTCCGGGAACGGTTCTGGGTGAGTTGTCGCTTGATGACACGCAGACCATCTCCATTTCGGCGGAAACCCTGACCGAGGCCCAGCTCTGCTTCCTGGCGCGCGAACGGCTCGTGACCTTTCTGCAAAAGCATCCGGCCATGGGCGTCAGGGTAGTTGCCGCCGTCAGCAACGAGCTCGCCGCCGCGCGGCGCAAAGTGCGCGACCTGGCCCTCAAGGGGGCCGAGAGCCGCCTCGCCGGCCTGCTGGTGCAACTGGCCAGAGCTAAAGGCGACCCGATTTCCGGCCAGCGCCTGCAATTGCGCTACACCCGCCGTGAAGTGGCAGAGATGATCGGGGTGTCCACCGAGACGGCGATCCGCTTGCTCGGCAAGCTCAAATTACGCAAGGCGATCACCATTGATCACCGCGAGGTAACCATTACCGATCTCGATAAGCTAACCAAGCTCGCTCACTACGACGACATGGAAGCGTGATAGCCGGTTGCCGGTAATCGGTAGCCGGATATCCTCCATCCCGCTTCGCGAAAGGTCATACTGACTACCGACTACTTACTGGTTTACCGAGATCATACCGCTGACTGATCTAGATCATAAGCGGCCGTCCAACCGCTTGGTAGAATTACCGCCGCCATAGAACTTCGATTGCAGCGTGAGACGGCATGGAAGAATCGATACTGCGGGACCGCTACGGCCGGATGGTGACTTACCTGCGGGTGTCGATCACCGACCGCTGCAATCTGCGATGTTTTTACTGCCTCCCCAAAGATCGTGGTCGTTCCTGCTCTGCCGAGCAACTCAGCTTTGATGAACTGGCTGCCGTGGTACGCGCCGCGGTGAGCCTGGGGGTTGAAAAGATCCGCGTGACCGGTGGCGAGCCGCTGGTGCGTCCCGGCGTCGTCGACTTCATCCGGACGCTGCGCGAGATCCCCGGCGTCAGAGATCTGGCGCTCTCCACCAACGGCACGCTGTTGACCGACTACGCCGCGGCACTGAAAGCCGCCGGATTGATGCGCATCAACATCAGCTTGGATTCACTGCGTCCGGCGGTGTTTCGCGCCATCAGCGGACGCAACGATATCGGCCGCGTCTGTGCCGGCATCGCTGCGGCTCGGACCGCCGGCCTGCAGCCGATCAAGCTCAACGTGGTGGTGATGCGCGGCGTGAATGACGACGAGTTGCCGGCCATCCTCGAGTTCGCTGCTGAGCAAGGGGCGCAAGCGCGGTTCATCGAGTACATGCCACTCGGTATCGGGCAGCAGTGGGATTCGTCGTACGTGAGCCGCGACGAGATCCTGCAGCGCATCCAGCCGCACCTGGCCGACGAACCGGCCCGCCGCCAGCCGGGCGACACCGCCACCTACTATGCCCTGCGCAACGGTGCGGAGGTCGGCATCATCAGCCCGGTGAGCTGCCGCTTTTGCGACCTGTGCAATCGGCTCCGGCTGACGGCCGACGGCAAGTTGCGTCCTTGCTTGACGAGCGAAGGCGAAGTGGACTTGCACCACGCCCTCCGTCCCGAGATTTCGCCCGACGCTCTGGGCGCATGTTTTCACGCCGCCGTATCCGGCCGCCCAGAAATGGGCCGCTACAACATGACCCCAAACCGCACCGCACGCGCCCAGCGCGCCATGGCTGCAATCGGTGGATGATGGGAAGAGCGGTCAGCTGTCGGGTGTCAGCTGATTTCACTGATTTGCTGACTGCTGATCGCTAATCCATGTCGCTTGCCGAAGCGGAATTCTGGGAGCTACGCCGTCCGCTGCCCGGAGTGCGTGGCCTGCGCACCACACTACGAACCACGCACCTGATCGCCTCCGGCATCCTGTACGGCGGGCACGTCTACAGCGTGCCGGCGCAGCGCCTGTGGCCGGCACTGCTGGCGACGCTGGTCACCGGCGGGGCTTTCGTTGCGCTCGAGGTCTTTCACGCCCCGATCTGGCTGGTGCAACTACGTGGCGTCTCCGCACTGGTGAAGATCGCCCTGCTCGCGGCTGTGGGCATCTGTTGGAGCTGCCGCATATGGCTCCTCACAGCGATCATGATCATCGGCGGCATCGCCTCGCACATGCCGGCGCGATACCGCTATTACTCTGTCCTCCACGGCCGAGCCGTAGGAGGGCGGGAATCAGGCTGAGGTCGGGCAAAGAAGATCTTCCAGTCGATAGTCAATAGTCGACAGTTCATAGTTATGGCTAACCTGATCCGGATTATCTGGTTTCCAAGCTCACTGGAATGAACTTCCCGCCACGTCTGCAGATCTGCGCAAGACCAACTCTCGACTATGGACTATCGACTATCGACTGCCGGTTCATTTCAGATTGAGCTTAGCATCCCAGATACACCGCCCTCACCTTCGGATCCGCCGCCAGATCGCGCGCCGGCCCCGCGAGAGCCACCACGCCGTTCTCCAACACCAGACCGCGCGAGGCAAAGTTGAGCGCCAGATGAGCATTCTGCTCCACTAACAACAAGGCAACGCCCTGACCATTGATCTTCCCCAACGCGGCAAACAGTTCCTGAGTCACTATGGGAGACAAGCCCATGGAGGGCTCGTCGAGCAGAATGAGGCGGGGCAGGCTGACCAGAGCGCGGCCGACCGCCAGCATCTGCTGCTCGCCACCGGACAGCGTGCCTGCCATCTGCGTCAGGCGCTCTTCAACACGGGGGAAAAGACCGAATACCAGGCGCAGCATCTCCTGCTGTTCAGCCTGGCGGGAACGCCGGTTCGGCCATGTCGCAAGGCGGAGGTTTTCCTCCACGGTGAGATTGGGGAAGATACCCCGCCCTTCCGGCACGTGAGCCACTCCCTGCGCAACCACTTCATGCGGCGCGTGTCGCCGCAGGTCTATACCGCCATAGCGGACCTTTCCTTGATGAGACACGACGCCGGAGATGGCGCGCAGGACCGAGGACTTCCCGGCCCCATTGGCACCGAGAAGGGTGACCACTTCGCCCTCCTCCACCGCCAACGAGACACCCCGCACCGCCCGGATGACGCCGTAACTCACGGCGAGGTTCTCAACCTGCAGCAGTGGCGCCATAGGTGCTTTCAGTTCCCAGGTAAGCGGCCAGTACCGCGGCATCTCGGCAAACTGCGGCCGGTGTCCCGGTAGCGATGGTGCGGCCGGCATCGAGCACCACGATGCGCTCGCAGATGCCCATCACCAGCGCCATCTGATGTTCGATGAGCAGGATGGGGATAGCGAAGCGCTCGCGCACCCACAGTATAAACTCCATCATCCGCCCGATTTCCGCCGGATTCATGCCCGCCGCGGGCTCGTCCAGCGCCAGCAGTCGCGGGCCAGTGGCCAGAGCCCTGGCTATCTCCAACCGGCGTTGCAGGCCGTAGGGCAGATCGCCGGCGGCCGCGCCGGCATGTGGGCTCAGGCCAAATGCTTCGAGCAATTCTCGCGACTCGCAGAGGATGCGCTTCTCCTCCGCACGGCTCGACGGCAGCCGCAACAACGCCGCCAACGGGGAGCTCTCGCCACGCGCATAGAACGCCGTGCGCACGTTGTCGAGCACGGACAGGCGGCCGAACAAGCGGATATTCTGGAACGTCCGCGCCAACCCCAGCCCGACGATGCGATGCTGCGCCAACCCTACCAGCTCCCGCCCGTCCAGCAGGATGCTGCCGCGCTGCGGGCGATAGACCCCCGTCAGCAGGTTGAATACCGTGGTCTTACCGGCACCGTTCGGACCAATCAGCCCCACCAGATCTGTTTCACCCATGACCAGGTTGAAGTTCTGCACGGCGCGCAGACCGCCAAAGGCGTGACTGACATCGGTGACGACGAGGCGGCTCATGGTGTGGGCGCAGGCCTGGCGCACGGCGCGACCTCTTCGCTCGGTTTGAACCACGCAAGCTCAGTCAGCCCCATGATGCCGTGCGGCCGAAAGAGCATGAGCAGCACCAGCACCAGCGGCACGACAACCATGCGCCAGGCCACCAGCGGGCGCAGCAGCTCCATCATCACGGTGAACACGGTGGCGCCGAGGATCGAACCGGCGATCGAACCCATGCCGCCTAGATAGACCATGACCAGTATCTCGGTGGACTTGATGATGTCGAACATGCGCGGGTTGATGAACTGCAGCAGGTGAGCGAACAGGCCGCCCGCCACTCCGGTGAAGAAGGCGGAGACGACGAAAGCAAGGATCTTCACCTGCCTGGTGTGCACGCCCACCAGGTTCGCCGCCACCACATCTTCGCGCACCGCCGTGATGCCGCGCCCGAAGCGCGAATAGATCAGGTTGCGGGTCACCCAGATCGACACCAGTACCCAGCCACACACCCACGGCAACGTGGTCAGCGGGGCGATGCCGAGCAGGCCGCGCGGCCCGCCGACCGCCTCGATGTTCTCCAACACCGACTTGACGATCATCAGAAAGGCGAGCGTCACGATGGCCAGGTAATCGCCGCTGGTCTTGAACGATAGCACGGCGATCAGCAGGCCGAGCACACCGGCGCCGAGGCCGCCGAGCATGACGGCGAACGGAAACACCAGCATCGGATCGGCGGGAAACCAGCGGCTCGTGGCCATGGCGGCAATATAAGCGCCGGCGGCCATGAACCCGGCGTGGCCGACGGAAAACTCGCCCATGAACCCGTTCACGAGATTGAGCGCCAGCGCCAGGATGATGTTGATGCCGATCGTGATCAGGACGAACTGCCAGTACGCATTGACCAGGTTGAACCGCGGAATGGCAAACGAGAGCAGCACCGCAACGAGTATCAGCCCTGCCAGGATCAGCCCACGTTCGTGCTGCCGTAGCGTAGCCGCCGGTGCACACCGCATCATACCTTGTGACCCTCCTCCACTCCGAGCAGTCCCGTCGGCCGGAAGATGAGCAGCACCACCAATAGTGCGAAAGCAACGAAATCGCGGTAGGTGGACGGAAAGAACGCCACCACCGCAATCTCCACCGCGCCCAGAATGTAGCCCCCGAGCATGGCGCCGCGGATGTTGCCGATGCCACCGATGACGGCGGAAATGAACGCCTTCCAGCCCACCATGATGCCCATGTACGGCTCGATCACCGGATACGCCTGACCGTACATCATGCCCGCCGCACCGCCGAGACCGCCACCCAACAAGAACGCGGCCGCCACCACGCGGTTCACCGGAATCCCGAGGAGCGGCAGCGTCTTCATGTCCTTGGCTATGGCCCGCATTGCAATGCCGAGCAGACTGCGGCGGAAGATCAAGTCCAACCCCCACATCAACACCAGCGCGATGCCGACGATCATGATCTGCAGCGACGACACCACCACGCCGCCCACACTGAAGTTGGTGACCCGAAACAGCTGGGGCACATGCTGCGGGTAAGGGCTGAGCAGCAGCACTACATGCTCCAGAATCAGACCACAGGCCAGGGCGGTGATGACGGCCGACACCCGCGGCGCGTCGCGCAATGGACGGTACGCAACCCGTTCAATGAGTACTGCCAGCAGCGCCGTACCGAGCACGGCCAGGACAAAGACGAGCCCGGCAGGCAGACCGAGCAGGCTACCCGCAACCAGACTGATAAACGCCCCGATCATGAAAAGATCGCCGTGGGCGAAGTTTATCAGGCGCAGCACGCCGTACACCAGAGTGTAGCCCAGAGCGATCAGGGCGTAGATCGACCCGAGTTGCAGCGCGTTGAGGGACTGCTGGAGAAAGTAGGTCATTCAGCCGATCTGTATGTCTGGACATTACGGCGCAGCGTTCATCACCCAGGCGAACTTGTCGCCCTTCACCTGCATGATCACGGCGCTCTTCACCGGATCACCCGAGCCCGGAGTGAAGCGGATGTCGCCGGTTACACCACTGTAGTTCGACAGTCCCGCCATGGCCTCGCGCAACGCCTCGCGATCGACCTTCGCGGCCGCTTCCAACGCCTTGGCCAAGACGCCGAAGGCGTCATAGGTGAGCGCCGCCACATCGTCCGGCGGCTTGCCATATTGCTGCCGGTAGGCGTTGATGAACTGCTGCGCCGCCGGCGTCGCGATGTCGGCGGCGTAGTGGTTGGCGAAGTACGATCCTTCGACGGCGCCTTCGGAGAGCGCAATCAGCTCGGGACTGCTCCAGGCGTCGCTGCCTACCAGCGGCAAGGTGATCCCCTGACGCCGGGCCTGCTGCGCCACCAAACCCACATCATTGTAATAGGCGGGCAGAAAAATGATTTCCGGATCCGCGCTCTTGATCTTGGTCAGCTGCGCCGAGAAATCACGGTCGCCGGTGGTGTAGGTTTCGAAGGCGACCACCGTGCCACCCAGCTCTTCCAATACCTGGCGGAACAACTCCGCCTGGCTCTTGGGCGCTTCCGACGCCACGTCGTACAGCACCGCCGCCCGTTTGGCGTGGAGCGTGTCGGTCACAAACCGCGCCAGCACACGGCCTTCGAACGGGTCGGTGAAACAGGCGCGGAAGACGTACTTCTTGGGGGCGCCGGTGCGAGCATCCACCGTGGTCTTGGGGTTGGTGGACCATGGCGTGATCATCAAGGTCTTGCCGGACTCCGCGATCTGTGCTGCCGGGATTGCTCCCAGGCTGGCGTTGGGGCCGACGATGGCGAGCACCTGGTCCTGGGTGATCAGCTTGTGCGCCAGTGCGGCCGACTGGTCCGCCTTGGCCGCGTTGTCACCGATCACCAGCTCGATCTTGTAGTCCTTGCCGCCGATCTTCAAGCCGGTCCGATTGATCTCCCTGACCGCCAGCTCCGCGGCATCTCTGGACGAGGCCCCGACAGCAGGCATCTCGCCGGTGAGCTCGACGATCAGACCGATTCTGACGGTGTTGTCGCCTGCCGGCGGCCGACTGCAGCCGGCTGCAATGAATCCGAGCGCCACGACTGCCCATCCTAGTTCACGCATCTGTTTCATCCACCTCCAAACCCATAACACGTCACACGGCTCACAGCTCTGCGACCTCTCGAGGCTGACGGTGGCGACCGCCACCAGCCAGGAGCAAGGCTGCTGGCCGCGTACGAGGATGCCTGAATTCGACGATTAGAGAAAGGAAAGGGGCGGCGTGCGGCGCCGATGGTCGGAGCGCCGCACGTTCAGCAAAGCCCTTGAGGAAGCCGACGCTGGTGGGATCCTATGAACCTGGCTGCTGGCGAGCAGCGCCACAGCAAGTATTGAAGAGAAGCGGTCTGCGCCTTGGGGAGACCCAAGCGCATCAGCGACGGGCGGGGGCCCGGCTCTCCCAGGTTGCGAGCAGGGTCCCGTTGCGATCCGACCAGGCGTAGGAGGTCTTGCCGCCAAACGCCTTCTTCAGCTCATGGGCGATGCGATGGGCAAGCTTCTGCGAGGTGGTAAGCACCTCGAGCGTGGTCCCGTCTCGGCTGATCGACACAATCCGATGTTGGGGTTGAGTGACCTCGGCATGCGCCGCAACGTTTTCGATACGCCGGCGGAGGGCCGCTTCGTTCGACTCGACGTCGGCACCACGCGCCAGCACGCGCCCGAAATATTCGCCGCCCGCGACTTGCTCGCAGGCCGGACACACGGCCCAGGTGGCCGTCACGAGTGTGCGGTCGGTCAGCTTCCGATCACGCCGCCACGTCCGGCGCGAGAATACCGCGCCGCAGCGTCCGCAGATCGTAGTCGCTCCCTGGCTCGGCGTCCCGGCAGCAACGGTGGCGCTTTTCCCCGTCCGTGTCCCCTTGCGAATGAGGCTGCGAATGCGTCCCTTCCCCTTGGTGTCCCCGCCACTGGCCTTCATGGCTGATTCTCCTCCCACCATGCTGCCCGAGATTCCAAATCAAAGACGGCTATGTCACGTGTTTACTAGGCCGATCGTCGGCCTTGGCCGGTTCCTCTGACCGATGGCCTTTAGCGGTCACCGCTACGGCGACTGCCCGAGGTGTGGCCTAATATGGATGTGCGGCCCCTCCTTCCACCCCCGGGGCCGGCGGTGGGCCGAGAATTCTCCTCCACGATCTCGATCTCGCCGGCGGCGATCAGCCTCTTGATCTGCGAATCTTCGACTGCCTTCGCCGAGATCTGCCCCGTCTTTCCGGGGCCGAGGTGCAAGGTCTTGCCGCCGGGTAGCGGGACGCTCACCGGCCTCGGAGTCTTGTTGCTGATGGCTGTCATCGCTGCCTCCTTGGCATGACTGAAACTCGGCACCAGCCTACAAGCCGCCGGGGGTTACTTCTTGCCCTTCGCGGTAGTCTGTGGGAAGTGCCTCTGGTTGTCCTGTTTTGACTTTGCCGCGGCTGCACCCTCTGCCTTGGCGAAATTCTTCTGCTTCTGGCCGCGTTGTTTCGACTTCGGTGACTTGTCGCCCATAGGAGCCTCCGTTCAGGATCGCAGTCGTCGTATGAAAGGGCAAGGGCCAACCGCGACTCCTCCGGCACCGCTCGCGGTCGGGGTCCATCGGGCGCGGGCGAGCGTTGTCCGCGGGGTCACGTCTCCCAGGCCGAGCGTGAAGAATGTCGTGCCGCTCATGTACAGATCTATTACGCCACGAGGTGTGCCCGACTTAGCTAACCCCGCCTTGCATTCGCATCAAAGGCCGGCGAAGCACGAAGATGACGATGCCTGCCAGCATCGGCGTGATGGCGACGACCGCGAGCAATCGCGGCAGCGACATCGAGCCGTAGAACGATGCGGCCTGTCCGCCCAGGAAATTGCCCATCGATGCGCCGAGAAACCACACACCCATCATCACACTGGCGATCTTCGTCGGAGCGAGCTTCGTCATCGAGCTCAAGCCGACCGGACTCAAGCACAACTCCGCGAGCGTGTGGATGAGGTAGACGAGGAAAAGCCAGGCGATTCCGACCTTAACGCCAGCCGCAGCGATTTGGGCGCCGGCGATCAAGACGAGAAAGCCGATGCCCACGCCAACCAGCCCCAGCGCGAACTTCGCAGGGCGCACGGGCTGGCGGTCACCGAGAGCGACCCAGAGCCAGGCGAACGCCGGCGCCAGCAGCACAATGAGCACGGCGTTCAGGGACTGCCACCAACTGCTCGGGAACGAAACCCCGAAGATCGCGTTGTCCGTACTGTCGCGTGCAAACAGATTGAGGGTCGATCCGGCCTGTTCGAAGACCGACCAGAAGAGTGTCGCCGCGACGAAATACACCGCGATGACGTACAGCCGGCTGCGTTCGACGGGCGTCCATTCGCTGAGGAAAAACAGCCAGCCGAAGAAGGCGAGCGTGATGGCCAGTAGCACGTACCCGTAGGCGCCCGTGATCTGCTCGATCCTGACGGGAAGCACGCCGGCGGCAATGGCGATGCCGAGCACCGCGAGCGCGACGAGTCCACCACCGAGCCACACCGTGGCCTGTCGCTTGAGTTTGGCCGCCGCTTCGGACGAGCCGGACTGCACCGGCCGCAGTCCGGCGGTCCCCAGAGTGCGGCCGCCGAGCACGTACTGCAACAGACCGAGTGTCATGCCGACGCCGGCGGCGCCAAAGCCCCAATGCCAGGCCGAGTTGGGATCGAGGCCCCAGCCCGTGAGCCGGGCGCGGAAACCCTCGCTTTGCGCCAGGTAGCCCGTTACCAGCGGCCCAATCGTGGCGCCGAGATTGATGCCCTGATAAAAGATCGAAAAGCCGGCATCCCGTCGGATATCCTGCTGGGAGTACAACTGTCCAACGATAACGCTGATGTTCGGTTTGAGCAGACCGGTTCCGAGCACGATGAGCATGAGGCCGAGATAGAAGGTGGCGACCGCGGGCACCGCCAACGAGTAGTGGCCCGACGCGATCAGGATACCGCCAATGAGCACGGCCCGGCGCTGTCCGATCAAGCGGTCAGCGATGAAGCCGCCGGGCAAACTGAGCAGGTAGACCAGCGACGTGTACATCCCGTAGATGCCGCCGGCAATGGCGGGAGTGAGGCCCAGGCCGCCCGTCGCGACCGGCGCCGTGATATACAAAATCAGGAAACCGCGCATCCCGTAGTAGCTGAAGCGTTCCCACATCTCGCTGAAGAAGAGCGTCGACAGGCCACGCGGATGGCCGAAGAACGCGCGATCGGATGCCGCCTCGCCCAAACCACGTTGCGCTGGAGCGGTCGCAGCTACCACGTTCAAGTCTCCTTCGTCTGTGCGCATGTTACGGGGGCCGGAGAGAGAGGCAAGCAGGTGCTTTGGCGGCGCCGTTCGCTTCGGCCTTCAACCGGCGTGACCCGCGGCCGAGAGCCGCCGATCGAGATCGAACGCCGCGCTGATGAGGGCGAGATGGGTGAAGGCCTGCGGGAAGTTGCCGAGGTGTTGCGCCTGCGGCCCCAGCTCCTCGCCGTACAGTCCCAAATGATTGGCGTAGCCGAGCATTTTCTCACAGCTTAGCACGGTGCTGACGCGCCGCATCACACCGTGGAGACGGTGCCTTTCCAACCTGGGAAACATCTGGTCGTGGCGAGTGTCCAGAACCGAGCGCACGGGTGTGGTCATGGTGAGCCAGCTCTGACTGTCCCCCTTTGTTGCCGGCGGTTTCTCTGGCACGATAACGTCAAGGCAATTGCTTTCGGCGTCGGAAAGGAGCCGCTATGTTGTACATTGCGTTTGTCAAGGCTAGGCCACAAACGGGGACCGGTACGGTCGACATGCAGGCTAAGTCACGCAAGTGGTGGAATGAGGGCGGACGGCCCGCAGGGCTGAAGACGGTCGCCTTTTACGGCGCCGTAGGCAGCGGCACGACCGCCGTCATCGTCTTCGAATCCGCCAATCACGACGACATTCGCTCGATGGTCAGTTACTGGAACGAGCTGGAGTTCGACGTACACCCCGCCGTCGACCTGGCGGATGTGTTCCGCCAACAGGGCATGCAGGTGAAGTAACACCGCCTGCACGCCGCCCGTGCGCACCGTTAAGCGGTCAGCAGTCTTACCGGTGGGGGGAAGCACAGACCCAAGACTGTCATTCTCGCGGAAGCGGGTGTGGGGTGGGCGCCCTTTCGTGAGTGGATTACCGCTTCCGCGGGAATGACAGGTGGGATGACACTCAATTGTCGGGCAAAGCTCCCCCAGGCCCTCAGGCGGCAACTGAACGTTTGGAGGCCCACTTGGCGCAGCAGCCGGTCACGCCGACAAATGGCACACATGTTTAACGCTATTTCGGAGGTGCTTGCCGGGCTCAAGCTGCCTTCGCCGTAACGTACAATTTGACGCGCGTCTTCTTCTGCAGAGCAAGAACGATATCGAAGAAGTTTTCGGTGCTCGGATTGCCGCGCGGCGCCAGCATTCGATGCAGGCTCTTGGGGGACTTGTTGACTGCCGCCGCCAGGACTTCGAAGCCGACGGTCGCGTTAACCAGATCGCGCAAGATGGCTTTGCCCGCGGTCGTATCGCCGGCCAGATAAGCACTGATCGCCTCGGTGAACAGGGCCTGGCGGAACCGCGCGTCGCGCTGGGCGCGAGCCAGAATGGTTTCCTTGAAATCCCGTGTGAGTGCCATAATGCCTCCGGTGTGAATTCACCTCTTGCGGCGCTGGTAGTCTTTCCAACGCACCTTTGCCGTGGCGATCGCTTCTTGCTGTCGTTGTTTGCTGCTGCCACCCAGCAGGATCACCAGTCGATCGCCATCTTTGCCGAAATAGACGCGGTAGCCCGGGCCAAAATCGATCTTTCTCTCGAACACGCCGGAGCCAACGCCCTTCACGTTTGAGAAATTGCCAGCGGCCAGCTGATAGAGAGCGGCAGCAACCTTGGCCGCCGCCGCGGCGTTCAGTGAACTGAACCACTTCGCATAGGCCGAACTGCCCTGCGCATCGAGATACTCGAGGAGCTGGATCGCCGCCATGGCTTAAAGTAACATATCTGTTACTATATCCGCAATCACCGACAGGTATGTTCCGTTGCAACAACGCCGCCGCACGGCGCCGCGTCTTAATGGCTGGGGGCGGCCTGTCCACGGCCGCCCCCAGAGCAGCAACAGCGGTGGCTCGGAAAGAGCGAGATCAGGCGAGGGATCCTTCGGGAAGCTCTAGTACGAGCAGGCTCTCCTCCGGTGCACTGATGAAGGTCGCGATGCGTGCTTGACTGGTTCGAAGGAGCTGACTGATCACGCCAGTCCCGGCGTTGCCGACCGAGAGTCAGACCACCTTCGGCGGCGAGCCTTTCAAGAAGGTCCGCCATCGGAAATCATTGTCTTTTGAAACGATGGTGAAGCCTCCGGCGCGAGCGTGCTCCCAGATCGAGAAGACCGACGAGATCAACGTGCGCGCTGTCTGGGAGAATGGCCGACATATCTGGGACAAGGCGCGGACTGAGTTTTTCGTCAAGCAGCAGCTTCACGCGGCACGCGAACTCGCAAGGCGGCTCTCTCTCGCCGCGGCGAACATCAGGCAGGCTCGGATGTTCTCTCGGGTAAGGCTGGGGAAGTCAGCCAGGATCTGGTCTTCGCTCATACCACCAGCCAGGTACTTGAGGACGTCGTACACCGTAATGCGCGTTCCTTTGATGCAGGGTCTACGGCTGCGAATTGCCGGATCAATGACGATGCGGTCCTCTATAGACATGGGCTAACGGTACCGCCGCCAGCATTCTCCCGGCCAATGCGGCGATCTGGAATGCGTTCGGATAGCTACGCTGTGGCCGAATGATGAAACCTATTGCGCTCCACTGGGCATTAAAGTGCCCCAGCTCGAACCCCGAAGTTGACGTGCACCGGGCCTAATGTTACACGTACAGCAACGTATGTGGATGTAATGAAATGGCGTTGAACATCAGGAATTCCGAGACCGAGAAGCTTGCTGCGGCGCTCGCCAAGCTGACTGGGGAGACCAAGACCGAAGCGGTCACCAGGGCTATACGCGATCGGCTGGTGCGCGTCCGCCGCGAACGGGCCCGACGGCGCCTTGCCGACGAGATGGACGCCATCGCGCGCCACTGCGCGTCGCTGCCCGTGCTCGACACGCGAAGCGCCGAAGCGATTATCGGGTACGACGAGCGGGGCGTGCCGCGCTGATGGTCATCGACACGTCGGCACTGCTGGCGATCCTGCAGGACGAGCCGGAGCGCCGCACGTTCACCGAAGCCATTGAGGCAGCCGAGACGCGCTCGATATCCGCGGCCACGTTCGTAGAGACGTCGATCGTCATCGAGTCGCGCTACGGAACGGCGGGCCTGCGGGATCTCGATGCGCTGATCGCCACGGCTACCATCGCGCTCGTTCCGGTGGACGCGGACCAGGCGCAGATCGCACGCACCGCGTTCAGCCAGTTTGGCAAGGGGCGCCACCCGGCCGGTTTGAATTACGGTGACTGCTTCTCCTACGCCCTTGCCAAGGCGCTCGGCGAGCCTCTGCTCTACAAGGGCAGCGACTTCGCGCAGACCGACGTCTCCGCCTTTTCCGTCGAGTAGGAGGGTTTTCACCGCATCACCAGCCGCGGCCGTGCCGGCGGCACGTATTCGCGGAGCGTTGCGGGTCGCACCGTCAGCGCCCTGCTCGACGGCGTTTTGCGTGTTTGCCGCCGATCCGCTCTCGGTCCCTTTCCCGCTGCCGGTCGCTCTTGCGCCTGGCTTTGTAGCAATCGGGACGGTCCTCTGGGCCGCAAAACTGTTTGGTGCGAATCCCCTGCAGCGGTTTTCCGCACCGCCCGCAAATGCGCAGTGGTTGTCCTGCTTCGAGTCGGTCGATCAGGAGCGCCCACAACAGACCGATGGGACCCCACGCCCGCCTGACCGGCATGTACTCCGTCATTTGCTGGCGCCACTGCTCTGAAACCTTGAGGTCGCCGAATGCGCGCGCATCATTCAGTTGTAGGGTCGCCCCACGCCCAACGACGGCCTGCATATCTTGGACTTCGAACAGTGCCGGCATGAACCAAGTGAACGCTCGCGTTGTGGTGCCGGTCGATAAATACGGCGCCGAGATGAGATATGCACGCTGCAGCGCCCGCTGCGGATTGCTGCCACTTTCGTGCGCCACGCTGAGCATTCGGGCGTGGTGATAGAGGGCGTCCAACGACACACCAACCGGGAATAGTAGTTCCAAAGGCTCTGGAGCCCACAGGACCGCCCCCACCGCACGGAAGTTTTCATCTTGCTCGCTGATAATAACCGGCGGAAGTTCTCCCCGATCCACGAGGCGTAACGCTCCGTACCGCTGGCGATAGGCTTGCGCCGCCTCCGCGTCGGACGTCACGCCGCTGTTTGTCGTCCCCGAAAGCGGAATGCTCACCCCGGTCTCTTGAACAGGTAGCATCGGAGGACGGTACTCCGTGCGGCGGTACCCAATCTCTTCGCCGATCACTTCGGGCACGTCGACGAAGATTTTCGGTGGGGACTGCCATCGAAAAGAGTCCGTGTTGTGCCAATCCAGCCAGGCGTCCAGGAGTCCGTCGACGCGCCAGTTTGGGAAGCGCTCGCACTGCGGGATGCCGTAGACCACGCCGTTCTCTCCGATGTGGTAGATGTCCAGGCAGTCCAGCGCCTCGCCTCGAACCGCACACATCCGCATCTCTGCCCCTCGTGGCCACTTCTCGGTCCAGCGGATGATGGATTCCTTCAGGCTGGGCAGAATCCAGATGCGGTGATCGCAGTCCCACCGCTCTAAGGCGTACCGAGTGTCGCGGGCGGCATCCGCGAATCCTAAACTCCGGCCAAACAGTGGCAGCCAGAGTTGCAGCGTCCTCATTCCCCCTCCTCATCGTGTCGCACGAGATGTCGCACGATCTGTCGCAACATCTGCTTTCTAGCGTGGAAATGCAAATGCAGGATCTGTGGAGGATGTTGGGATGAAACTCATCACGGCCAAACTCGGTGCTGAGATACTGGATGTAAAGGAGTCCCGCTTTTACGAAATGGTCCGGACGGGGCTGCTCCCGCCCGGCGTCATCGTTCATCTCGGGCGACAGATCCGGGTCGATCAAGACGCGCTCTGCGACTGGGTCAGAGCCGGCGGCCAAGTCCTTCCTGGCGGATGGCGGCGGGAGCCGGAGTCGTGAGCGAGGACGTGGTGCTGATGGGTGAGGACGCTAAGAGCGCTACACAACCGACGGCTGGGCAGACTCGCCTGATCGAGGACGCGCAGCCAACAGACGACGCGAACGTGAGCACGGACCGAAACGCCCTTAACCGTCAGCTGCAGGTCTTTTCTCATGCCGCAGCAATTCTTCGGAACCTGCGTGCGAAGCGGAACGGAGAAATTCCTCAATGAAATCAACGTGGCATGATTATGCATCCAGAAGTAGATGAGGCCATCTATGTTATTGGATACCGAATCATGCGGTACCCACAGAACAAGGACGAAGCCCTGACGCCGATGGCTCTTGCTGAACGCTGGATTGCCCGCCTCGCTGTTCGCGCCATCGTCGCCAGAAAGAAGAAACAAAACGCCCCGTCCGCGACCGCGGCATCCGTCGCCGTCAAGAGGGCTGATTCATCTGCGAAGGGAGTTGAACCATGTCTCTCGAATCGATCATCCGCGAGGTCCACCTGAATCGGCTCGCGTACGTCTACTACAGACAGTCGAGCAAACCTCAGGTCGACATGAATACGGGCAGCCGCGATTATCAGCTTGCCCAGGTGAAAGTCGCGCGCCGTCTCGGTTGGAAGGAAGATAACATCCGTATGGCCGATAAGGACGCGGGGGTGAGCGGCACCAGCACGGCGGGCCGCGTTTCCTACCAACAAATGGTACGCGACTTGAGGGCCGGCTTAGTCGGGGGCATCCTGGTGGCGGCGCTGGATCGTGCTGGGCGTGATGATATCGAGTTGCAGCTCATGCTGAAGGACTGTGCGCTGTTCGATACGTTGCTGATCATCGACGGCACCCCGATCGATCTTAAGAGGCCTGGCGAGTTGCTTGTGCAGCAAGTTATGGCCATTTTTGTTGGGGGTAACAACGCGAACCGCCGCGATGCGATGCGGCGTGGTCTCGTGGGCAAGCTCGCGCAAGGCTTGGCGATGAGCCGGCCCCCAGCCGGGTTCGTAGTCACGACCAAGGGAAAGTGGGACTTTGACCCAGATCCAGTTGTTCGTTTCTCCATCGAAACCGCTTTTCGCAGCATTTTAATGCTTCGGTCCTTCCCGAAAGTCACGCGGGCGCTTCGCGAGCAGGGCGTTCAGCTCCCGCGGCGCGATTCCGCCGGCAATCTTCGGTTCTATCCGCCCGATGAACACGCCCTCCTTTCCATAGCGCGGAATAGAAACTACACCGCAGATTATGTGTACGGGCGGCAACGGGTTGATCCGAGGCGTGGCAAGCGCCCCAGCGGTAAGCCCCGGTTGCGACGGGCAAGCGACGACGAACTGCACGTCGTTCCAAACCATCACGCCGGGTACATCACCAGCGAGCAGTTCGAGGAGATTCAGAAGATCATCGAGATTAACCGTCCGTCGCAGGACCGGCGCAACATGGGTTGCGGAACCGCCATCCTGGAGGGTGGCCTGGTTCGCTGTGCAACGCACCGCAATCACGCGATGCGCGTGAACTACCAGGTTGACGATAAGGGTCGACCGCGCTGGTCTTACTACATATGCATGGGCGAGAAGTTGGAAGGTGGCGACGGTTGCGGGAGCGTGCCAGGTGCGACCCTTGAACCATCAGTTGTTCGAGCCGTTCTCGACCGACTGAACGTCCCTCGGCTCGAAACCATTCGACAGGCCTGGGACGAGGCGCGATCCACAGAAGGAGACGAACAGCATCGGCGAGAAGCAGAACTTGCAAGGGCGCGACGGGAAGTGGAGGTTGCAAGACGCCGCCGTCTTGCCGTTGACGACGAGAAATACCCGCAGGCAGCCGAAGAGTTTACCGCGCTCTTGGAGCAGGCCAAAACCCACCTCAAGAAGATCGAATCGCTAGCGGCCTTGCCACCATCGACGTTATCGCTCTTCACTAATGAATCGTGGGACCAACTCCTCGGCCTTTGCGAGGACCGTCAAGCGCTCTGGGACGACGACGCCACCACCGTACACGACAAGAAGGAATTGATCCGTACGCTCGTCGAGGCGGTTGTGATCGAGACGTTGACGCGCGAGACGGTGCGGGGGCACGTCGTATGGCAGGACGGGGGTCCGGATACAGCATTCGAACTACCGAGACGCGATTCCGTGCGGAAGCAGATCTTGCAGCTCGCCGCCGAGGGGCTGCGCCCACGTGAGATCGCTGTGCGCTTGAACGATCTTGGCGTGCGGAACCTCCAAGGCCATCCGTGGTCGGCGGAGGCAGTCGCGAGGAGGATCAAGGAATACCAGCGTCGTAGCGCGAACAGGGCGGATCAAGCGGCGTAAGCAAGGGGGGAACAGGGCGACGACCTTGCCTGAGGCGGACTGAGGCCTGCGCCGCTGATCACGCAGCTACCTGTGCCATTGGCCCTCTCGGCGGCATCTCTTTGCCGATGAGGCCAGCAAACTCGTACGGGCGGTGCGTGAGCACGACAACCTGAACACCGCAGCTCGAAAGCCGGTTGAGGTGCTCGACGACGCGTCCTGTGCGCTCACGACTTACATGAACGCAAGGATCATCAAGAATCAGAGTCTGGGGCTGATCCTTTGCGAGGTGTGCCGCCACGCTCATCCGAATCAGCGTGGCGACGAGCTCGCGTAACCCTTCCGACCCGTCGTCAAACCTGCACTGTGCGGCACCCTCGAGACGAACTGGGGTGAGGTGCTCATCAATCTGGGCCAGGCGGTATCGCCCGCACGTGACGGCATCGAGTAAGGCGTCCAGATCATCTCGGATGGGAGCGACGACACGGTTGACCGCGTTCGCACGGATCTCATCCATCAACTGCTTGAGAAGCTTCACCGCAGCCCCACGGCGCTGCAGAGCGGCGAGCCGCCGCTCTGCGCCCTCAATTCGCCGTTCAATCTCAGCGAGCCGAGAATACGTTCCCGCAACCGCCTCACGATCGAGCGTGTACTCAATCTGTTGAGCCTCAACCTCGAATTGGCACACGGCTCGGGCCAAGCGTTCGGCTTTCAGCTTTGCCGTTTGGCGGCGAATAGCCGCGTTCTTCTCGATTGACTCGACTCGTGTCCGGCATTCCCGTTCGTCTCGCTCGGCCGCCAGAAGATCGGCCTGTGCCGCTTCATTGACGTTCTGACACTGCTCTGAGCTTCCGAACTGATCGCGGTGCTGATCGAGCTCTGCTTGGGCTAGCTCGGTGCGCGCTTTGCCTGAGTGCAGAGCCGAGGCCGTCTCCTCAGCTCGTTGCTGGAGAGCCTCAAAACTGGCCAACAGGCTGTCACGCTCAGTGCGAAGCTGTTCGAATCGATCTTCCTGAGCGGCCGCATCCGCGGCAAGCCGGTTCGCCAGCTCCTTCAGCGCCTCCTCCGTGATTCCGTCGAGGTCGTCGTTTGGAACGTATGCCTGGTGAAGGGCGGCGACGTCGGCGGAGAGGCGCTTGAACTCGACCTGGAGCTCCTCAGTGGAACGGGCATCAAGCGTGTTCCGCTGGCCTTTTAGCGCGCTGAGATTGGCCTGTAAGCGCAGACGTTGCTCACGCAATGCGCGGAGTTCCGCGACGGTTTCCACTTGGAAGGGATCTAGCAGAGCGATCAGCTCTCTCTCTTGCTCCGTGGCAATGTCCGCGAGCTGCTGTGCCTGACGGGTGTTACCCTCCACTTGAACTGCACCGCCCGCTACCTCCACAAGTACCGTGTCAATTGCAATCGCCTCGTGACCATCAACCGGAGAACCGTCAGCGAAAACACGGACCATCGGCTTTCCATCAATGCTGATGCGCAGCGCGAGCTCGGGCAAGATCTTCCGCTTCGCCTGCGATTCCGCGAGGAGTCGCTCTGCACTTTCCAGGGTCGATACGTCGGGTATTCTGCCGGAGGCTTGCGCGGATGCTTCCCGGATCTGCGAATCAAGATCACCCGCCCGTGTCAAACGCACATCCAGATCAGCAATCGAGCGGTTATCTTGCACGATCTGCATCTTCTGCGAAGCGGCAGCGAAGCGACGCCGCAAGGCGGCGATTGTGTTCCCGAGATCGGTGGCCTGCTGCCGAGCCCAGACGAACCGCTCCCGCGCTTGGCGGAGCTCAACTTGAACGCGTACATCGTCCAAACCGGCCGATTCCAGGGTGCCGCTGGCTTGTTCGTAGGCGCGACTGCGACGCACCCGTTCGACTAGAACTTCTCGCGCATGCGAAGCGGCCTGCCGTGCCGCCTTGCATCGCTCTACGGCCGCCTCGAGCTGGTGCTCAGCGCTGGCCAGATCGACGACCTCTGTCTCAAGAGAGTCGAGTTCTGACTTCGCCTCCGCTGCGTCCTCCCGTGCCCTTGGCAGCGCTTCCTGAATTTCGTCGAAGCGACCGCGGAGAGTCTCGAATCTAGCGATTTCCGTAACCAGGTCCTGCTGGGTCTGCTGCAGCGAAGCCAACTCGTTCTCCGCCTGTTGCAGCTCAGCCTGCTGCGCGACGCGGCCGGTGGAGGTAAAAGTCCTATCGTGCTCACGGTGGATCGTCGCCCGCACCGCCTCGAACTCGGGCGAGACGCCCGCCTGGTCAAGACCCAGGCAGGCCGTTGAATCAGGATGTGCCGGCAGGCCGCGTTCATCCTGTGGCATAAAGAGCCACTGGAAAGGGCCCCAGTTTTCCGGTGACGAGCCGGTACGCCGGTTGCCGGGTTGCGCACCAAGTGTCCTGATCAGTTGCTCCTCAGCCTCTTCGTTTGCGGCGATCGACACCCACGCCCCGTCTCTTTGCTCGAACAGCTCCGTTGTCCCACGTGTCCCGAATCGCTTGTGGACTCTGAGCCTGCGGTCAGCGTGCTCCAGTTCAATTGTTACCTCTGGTAGCGCGCCGTTTGCGGAATAAGGAACGAGCCGGTCTACCCACCCAGCGCTCGTCCGCGCTCGATCGAAGAGCCCGCGGCGAGTCGCCTCGAAGATCGTAGACTTGCCGTCCTCGTTTGGCCCGGAGATGATCGTCCCCCGATCATCGAACTCGATGACGTGCGGCCCCCCGCTGTAAGACCGCCAGTTAGTCAACTCCACGCGGTACAGCTTCATAATCCAGCCTCCTGTGCATATTGGCCCAGTAGTCTCTTTGCCTCGCGGACGACCTCGGCGTCCTGGGTGTTGGCGAGCTCTGCCAAGCGGCGCTGCACCTCCGCCAACGAGAGGTCGCTCAGAATCGGTAGCGAGTCCCCCGTATCTGGAATCCACTGCAGGCGCGTATCCCCCAGGCGGAGGTGTTTGAATTTGCTCGCGGTACCGATCGCATCCCGGTAATCTTCATAAACTCGGTCCGGCAGCTCACCGTCGAGGACCAGTTCCAGGAAATCGGCCTCACATCCGCTGAGCAAATCCCGGAGCCGAACGATGCTGTCGTCGCCAGCGAAGCTTAGCTCGCGATGATCCCAGCGGAGTTGTCCGACCCGCACAGCGCGGATCTCCGGCGGGGCACCTTTGTCGACGATTGAGACAATGAGAATGTTCCCAGCGTCACTCTCACCGTAGGAGCTCTGCTCGTGTGTTCCGGAGTACGCAATGCGGGTCCCAAACAGGCGCGTACCATGCCAGTGACCAAGGGCCAGGTAATCTAGCCCGGAACCGTCGACATGCTCTGGATCGATCGGAAGCTTGATCTCACTTTCATGCGCGCCGAACGTCACCTTTAAGATGTGCCCGTGTGCAAGGCCGATATGAATGAGCGCGTCATCTGAAAGACTCTGAAGCTGTACAAGTGGATCGCTATGCGAGTGTCGAGTGAGCACAGGAAACGGGTGCAGAACGACGTAGTCAACGCCATTCCGTAGTAGAGTAGGAACCGGCTCAGCTGTGACGTGAGGGTGCAAGTTGGGCACGCCTCGTAGCGCCGCACGATTCCACACACTACCGGGCCCGGGCAGATCATGGTTGCCCGGTATCGCGTGAACCTCGACTGAAGGGTACGCGCGCAGGATGCGGGCGACCGCTGTCACCTGGTCGTCCGCAACCTGGTTGTGCTCAAATAGGTCACCGCAAGCGACAACGAAGTCGACGTGTTCGGATTGAGCAAGGTCAAGAACCCGTTCGAGCGTTTGAATCCGCTGCTCCGCTACCAGAGATGCCGCGGCACCAAGGCCACTGCCCTTCATGCCGATCTGCCAATCTGATGTATGTAGGAACTTCACCATACGGGCGCCCCTTTCTGTGTCATCTTCAAAAGCACTGGCCGTGCCAACTTTGCAGCCCATCGCGTTCGGGCAATCGGAGGTGGCTTCCAATCCGCAGGCGCAAAAAAACTTGCAGAGTGGTAAAGATCGTTATAATGAGCTGCGGGATGGTGACAGTGCTTCTCGCTTGGATCGGACGTACCGACCTCAACGCGGCCAAGGGTATTCCGGAAGCCGGCATTGGACCCATTGGGCAGGCCATTGCTGCCCGCGCCTACGATGCAGTCAGTCTGCTATCGGACTATGGCGAAGCGGAGACACACAGGTACGTCAAATGGTTGAAAGGGCGAGAGGCTCCCCCGGTTTCTCTGCGATGCGTCAAGCTTTCAAGCCCCACCAATTTCGAGGAAATCTACCCCAAAGCAGTTGCGGCTGTGGAGGAGGCTCTCAGGAGGTACGGAGCTGATACGAGACTCACGTACCACCTCAGCCCGGGAACACCAGCCATGGCCGCGATTTGGGCAATAATCGCAAAGACGCGCTTGCCGGCAGAACTGATCCAGTCTTCTCGCGAGCAAGGGGTTCAGACAGCGTCTCTGCCTTTCGACATGTCTCCAGATTTCGTCACCGATCTGCTCCGGAAACCCGACGAGGAACTGCGGCGTCTGATGGAAGGACTCCCGAGCGACGCACCCGAGTTTGATGCCATCATCCGGCAGGGAGCAGCGATGAAACGGGTAGTGGCGCTCGCGCGCCGAGTGGCGCCCCGCGATCTACCCATCCTCATTCAAGGAGAAACCGGAACGGGCAAAGAACTCCTGGCTGAAGCCATCCATACGGCCAGCCCGTGGTCGCAGGGGCCGTTCATCTGTGTGAACTGTGCGGCGATTCCCCGCGAGCTTTTCGAGTCGGAGTTCTTCGGTCATAAGAAGGGCTCCTTTTCGGGTGCCCTTGAGGATCGGGTTGGACATTTCGAAGCGGCCGACGGCGGGACACTGTTTCTGGATGAGATTGGCGAGCTACCTCTTGAAGGTCAGGCGAAACTCCTCCGCGTCCTGGACCAGCGAAAAATCACCCGTGTCGGAGAGAGCAAGCCTCGCCCGATGCAGGTGCGCGTCATCGCGGCAACCAATCGAGATCTAATGAAAGAGGTTGCGGAGGACCGTTTCCGGGAGGATCTTTTCCACCGTCTTGCAGTGGCGGTCTTGCACCTTCCCCCACTCCGTGAACGCCGTGAGGACCTTGGGGTCTTGATTGACCACCTGCTCGATCAGGTGAATCGGGCGGCTGCTGGTCAGCCGGGCTATGAAAGTAAAACTCTTTCCTCGGGTGCAAGATCACTTCTGGTACGTCATCCGTGGCCCGGCAACGTCAGGGAGCTATATCACACCCTACTGCGAGCCTCGATTTGGTCCACGGGCTCAACTATTGCGCCAGAGGACATTCGGAGTTCCCTGTTTGCGCCCCCAGGAGAAAAAGTCAGCAATTTACTGGACCAACCGCTTGGAGAGGGGTTCGATATCGAAGAGTTGGTGCGCAATGTGAAGCGCCAGTATGTGAAGCGAGCACTCGTCGAGAGCGGCGGAAACAAGAGCAAGGCCGCCCAATTGTTGGGCCTTGGCAGCCACCAGACTCTAACCAACTGGATGAAGGGGATTGGACTGAAACCGTAATGGCACATGTGTTGCTCCTCCAGTCGTCGTGTTTCATGGAATGGCTACAAGACCGACGATGGTTGGTTGTTACGGTGCGGAGTTGCCCACATCAAGACCACCCCAAGTCGATCAACAGAGACTGGCTTCGATACTCGGCACGATGAGATCGCTGAACTTTGAGTTCTTGCTTCCCAAGCGCCCCGAACTTGCTGCCCTCGGCGGCTTCGCGGAGCACTATGCCCATTCCGATCCTGTGAGCGCCCTCGTTAAGCTGCGCTCGTTCGCAGAACAGATGGTGCTCTCAATCTATCACGATCACGGCCTCCCGAAGCCGTTGCAGTGGAACCTCAACGACTTACTTAACGAAGCAACCTTTCAGCAAGCCGTCCCTCACGTGGTTGTGTCCAAGCTGCACGCGTTGCGAATCAACGGCAACAAGGCCGCGCACGGCGAAAGAGGGTCAACCCAGACTGCACTCTGGCTCTTGCAAGAGGCCTTTGATCTCGGCCGCTGGTTCTTTCTGACTTTCGATGGTGGCGCAAAGGCTCAATGCCCCAATTTCGCCAGCCCGGATCCGGGTGGCTACACTGACGAGTCGAAACAGCAACTCAAGCGTGAGAAAAGAGAGGTTCTGCAGAAACTCGCCGCCCAAGAGGCGCAGGTGCAGAAGCTTCTCGCGGACCTGGAGGAAGCACGGTCCAAAGCCGCGACCGCGAAGAAGACGAGTGAGCAGTTGCAGGCGCTGCTGCAGACGGGAACCGGCGCAGCCGATGAGCTTCAATTCGACGAGGAAACTACGCGGCGTCGGCTGATTGACGAGCAGCTAGTGGCTGCCGACTGGAGCGTCGGAGCGAAGGGCTCCAGCACGGAACACGTCGTGCAAGAGGAGGCGGTCCAGTGGCAGCCGACGCAATCAGGGACCGGTTACGCCGACTACGTACTGAATGGCGATGACGGGAAACCACTGGCGGTGATCGAAGCAAAGAAAACATTGAGGAGTCCGGAACTCGGACGAACCCAGGCCAAGGTGTACGCCGACGGTTTGGAAAAGACTCACGGCCGGCGTCCGATCATCTTCTACACGAACGGGGTCGATATCTTCCTGTGGAACGATGGAGCGGGTGAACCGCCACGCAAGGTCTACGGCTTCTACTCGCAAGACAGTTTGCAGTACCTCCACTTCCAAGTTCGCGAGAAAGAGCCCGCCACTGGCGTCGTGCCGAGTAACGCGATCGCCGATCGAATGTATCAGATCGAAGCGATCAAACGAGTCGTCGAGCGCTTCGCTGGTAAACACCGCCGAGCGCTCGTCGTCCAGGCTACCGGCACTGGCAAGACCCGTGTCGCCGTATCGCTATGCGACGCCCTCCTGCGCGCCAAGTGGGTGAAGCGCATCCTGTTCCTTTGCGATCGACGCGAACTGCGCAAACAGGCCGACGGTGTCTTCAAACAGTTCATGCCGTCGGAGCCGCGCACGATCGTTACAGCCGAGACAGCCAAGGATCGCGACAAGCGCATCTACCTCGCTACCTACCCAGCGATGATGAAATGCTACGAGAGCTTCGACGTGGGTTTCTTCGATCTCATCATTGCCGACGAATCGCACCGCAGCATCTACAATCGCTACCGCGACCTTTTCCTGCACTTCGATGCGCTCCAAGTCGGACTCACTGCGACCCCGGTGAAGTTCATCGCCCGGAACACGTACCGGCTCTTCGGCTGCGAGGACCAGGACCCCACCGCCTACTTCAGCTTTGAGGAAGCAATCAGCCACGACCCGCCGTACCTGGTGCCGTTCGAGGTGCAGACGCACACGACTCAGTTCCTGCGACAGGGGATCCGGTACCGCGACATGAGCCCCGAGCAACAGCGCGAGTTGGAGGATCAAGAGGCCAATGCGTCGGCGATCGACGCCGATGCCGAGCAGGTCGATCGCCAGATCTTCAACAAGGACACCAACCGCGTCATCTTGCGCAACTTGATGGAGCAGGGCGTCCGCGACGCCACGGGCAGTCGCCCGGGTAGGACCATCATCTTCGCCCGGAATCACAATCACGCCGTGCTGCTGCAGCACCTCTTCGATGAGATGTATCCGCAGTATGGCGGTGACTTCTGCCGCGTGATTGACAACTACGATCCACGTGCCGAGCAGCTCATCGATGACTTCAAAGGTGAGGGCCACAACCCCAACCTCACCATCGCCATCTCCGTCGACATGCTCGACACCGGCATCGACGTTCCGGAAATCGTCAACTTGGTCTTCGCGAAGCCGATCCGCTCCTACGTCAAGTTCTGGCAGATGATCGGCCGCGGTACGCGCCTGCGCGAGAATCTCTTCGGTCCCGGCAGGCACAAAACGCACTTCCTCATCATCGATCACTGGGGGAACTTCGACTTCTTCGGCGAGGGCTTCACCGAGGCGGAGCCCAAGCAAACGAAGTCGTTACTGCAGCGGCTGTTCGAGTCGCGGCTGCTATTGGCTGAGGTGGCCCTGCAGAAAGCCGATGTCGCCGCGTTCGACCTCGCAGTGACGTTGATCGGGGAGGACATCGCCGCACTGCCGCAGGGCACGATCGCCATCCGCGACAAGTGGCGCGAGATCAAAACGGTTGGGAAGGAGGTGGCATTGAGACAGTTCGAGCCTGCCACCAAGGCCGTATTGCGAAACGATGTTGCACCGCTCATGCAGTGGCGTGATGCGGCGGGAAATGCGGCGGCCTACGAGTGCGACCATCTGATCGCCAGGATGCAGATCGACTTTCTCAAGCAGTCCGGGCAATTCGCTGACTACAAAGATCAGCTCGTGAACCGGGTCGAGGGCCTGCAAGTAAACATCAATGAGGTGCGCGCGAAGGCCGGTGCCATCGCAAAGGTCCGGTCAAAGCCATTTTGGGACAGCGTGACGGTGCAGGCTCTGGAGGACCTTCGTTGCGAGTTGCGCGGCATCATGCAGTATCGGCAAAAGCCCGTCACGCCGCAGCTACCACCCAAGGTCATCGATGTCCGAGAAGATGCCGCGCTGATCGAACGCCGGCAATACGTACCCAAGCTCGATGTGCTGGAGCTGGCCGCCTATCGTAACCGCGTGGAGCAGGTGCTGCAGGATCTGTTCGAAGACAATGAGACGCTGCACAAGATCAAGGCCGGCGAGCCGGTCAGCGAGACCGATCTGGACGCGCTCAACGCCATGGTGCTAGCGCAAAACCCCGACCTCGATCTCAACGATCTGCTCGTGCACTATCCCAATACGGCGGACGACCTCGCGGTGTCCATACGCCGCGTCATCGGCCTTGATGCAGCCAAAGTGCACGCACACTTCACCGAGTTCGTGCATGGGCACCCCGAGCTGAACGCGACGCAAATCCGATTTCTCAGTCTGCTTGAGAATCACATCAGCAAGTACGGCGCGATCCAACTAGAACGGCTGTATGAGTCCCCGTTCACGACCTTGCACAGCGACGGTGTCGACGGTGTGTTCAAGGAGGAGAAGCAAATCAACGAGCTGCTCGCGATCCTAGCTCGATTCGAGCGGCCTGCATTCGAGGCATCACACCTATGATTACCGGGCAATTACGTAGCGAGATCGACAAGCTCTGGACCGAGTTCTGGACGGGCGGGATCACCAACCCCTTGACCGTCATCGAACAGATATCGTTTCTGATGTTCGCGCGCCTGCTCGACATCGCCGAGTCGCGCAACGAAAAACTCGCGGCGCGGTTGCAGAGCAGCGGACAGCTCAAGCTTGCCATCGCGAATCCTGACCGGCAGTTGCAGCTGGCCGACAGCGGGAGCCGGCGCCTGTTCGCGCCAAATCAGCAGAAGCTGCGCTGGTCGAGCTTCAAGAATCTCGGCGGCGAGCAGATGCTCGCGGTGGTCCGCGACGAAGTGTTCAAGCACTTCCGCGGCGTCGGCGGCAATGGCTCCACCTTTGGCGAGTACATGAAAGACGCTCAGCTCATGATCGTGAAGCCGAGCTTGCTGGTGTCGGCGGTGAATATGATCGATCGCCTGCCGCTCACCGAGGGCGACACCAAGGGCGACCTGTACGAGTACTTGCTCAGCAAGTTGACGACGGCCGGCATCAACGGGCAATTCCGCACGCCGCGCCATATTATTCGGTTAATGGTCGAGATGGTCGATCCCAAGCGGAACGAGATCGTCGGCGATCCCGCCTGCGGCACGGCCGGCTTTCTTGTCGGCGTGATGCTGTATCTTCTCGAGAAGTACACCTCGCCCGAAGGCGCGATCACACATGCAGACGGCGGCAAGACCTACACCGGTGACCTACTGGAGTCTTACCGCGAGCACATCCAAACGCGGATGTTCCACGGTTTTGACTTCGACGTCACCATGCTCCGCATCGCGGCTATGAACCTGATGTTGCACGGCGTCGAGACGCCCGACATCCACTACCAGGACACGCTGAGCAAATCGTTCACCGATCGCTTCCGCGAGCAGGCCAGCGATTTTTTCGATATCATCCTCGCCAACCCACCCTTCAAGGGGAGCCTCGATGCGGAGGACGTCCATTCATCGCTCACTGCGAAGGTGAAGACGAAGAAGACCGAACTGCTGTTTCTCACCCTCATGCTGCGCATGCTCAAGCTCGGCGGGCGCTGCGCCAGCATCGTCCCGGACGGAGTACTCTTCGGCACGTCAAAGGCCCACGTTGCCCTACGGCAAATGCTCGTCGAGCAGAACCAGCTCGATGCCGTGATCTCGCTGCCGGCTGGCGTGTTCAAGCCGTACGCTGGCGTCTCCACCGCCATCGTCATCTTCACCAAGGGTGGCAAGACCCAACACGTATTTTTCTATGACATCCAGGCCGACGGTTTCTCCCTCGACGATAAGCGTGAGCCGGTGGAGGCAAACGACTTGCCCGACGTCCTGCAGCGCTGGAAGCTACGCGATCCCGCCAGGGACACCGACCGGAAGGGGGAGGCGTTTTTCGTGCCGGCACAGGAGATCAAGGACAACAAGTACGACTTGTCGATCAACCGGTACAAGGAAGTCGTGCATGCCGAACAGAAATACGATCCGCCGAGAGTCATTCTACAACGCCTGCGTGGGATCGAAACGAGCATCGCGCGTGACCTGAGCGACTTGGAGGCGCTTCTCTAGTGAGATCCTGTCTTTCGCTTGCACCAATTGGCGGCCTGGTTGGGCACGTGCAGAACTGGGACCCGACTGGCTCTGCTAACGGCACGGAGATTATGTACATCGATATTGCCGCTATCGATCAGGGCCTCAAGTGCGTCGCTACTCCAACGCGAATCAAAGCAGAACACGCTCCGAGCCGCGCTCGGCAGTTGGTTGAGGCGGGTGATGTGCTTGTATCCACCGTGCGACCAAACCTGAATGCGGTTGCCCGTGTGCCCGAATCGCTCGCTGGTGCCACTGCCAGTACGGGGTTCTGTGTTCTGCGACCAAAACCGGGCGACCTCGATAGTGACTACCTGTTTCATTGGGTACGAACGCCTCAGTTCGTCGGCGAGATGGTGCGACGGGCAACGGGCGCCAGCTACCCCGCAGTGAGCGATGGGATTGTGAAAGAATCCTTACTTCCTTTCCCCCCCCTTCCCGAGCAGCAGCGCATCGCCGCCATCCTCGACAAGGCGGACGCCATCCGCCGCAAGCGGCAGGAGACCATCGCGCTCACCGAGGAACTCCTCCGCTCGACCTTCCTGGAGATGTTCGGGGATCCGGTGACGAACCCGAAGGGGTGGCCCGTTGAGAGTCTAGGAAGCCATCTGACGTTCGTTACGAGCGGTTCGAGAGGATGGGCAAGACATTACCGGCCAGCCGGGACGAGGTTCATCCGGTCGTTCGACGTCCAGATGAATCGCGTCAGCAATGTCGACGCCGTATTCGTCGATCCGCCCGGGGGTGCCGAAGCGGAGCGAACACGCGTGCAAGCTGGTGACGTGTTGCTGACTATTACCGGCTCACGGATAGGCAGGGTTGCGCCCGTCGATGATTTGGTCGGTGAAGCATTCGTTAGCCAACATGTTGCCATTCTACGACCAGCTCCATCACTTCGCCCTCGCTTTCTATCGATGTTCTTGTCTGAACCTCGTGGCGGACAGCATCAGATATCCAGGATGCAATACGGACAAACGAAGCCCGGGCTCAACCTCGATCAAGTCAGATCGTTTCGACTTCCGTTCCCCCCAATCGAGGCGCAAGATCGCTTCTGCCACTTCTGGACCCGACTTGAGGGTGTCCTCAGTCGATCTCTCAAAGCCAGTAACGAAAGCGACGTACTCTTCAACTCACTCGTCCAACACGCCTTCCGTGGAGAGCTGTGATGATCACCGCCATCGAGATCGAGAACTTCAAGGCCATCCGCGACCGGGTGCGCGTCGAGCTCAAGCCGATCACGCTGCTCTTCGGCCCCAACAGCGCCGGCAAGAGCACCGTAGTACAGGCACTCCACTATGCCCGCGAGATCTTGGAGCGGCACAATCTCGATCCGGACCGTACCATCTACGGCGGCGACGCGGTCGAGCTGGGTGGCTTTCGAAATCTCGTTTACAACCACGATGCGACCCGCTCAATAACTCTGCGATTCGATCTGGATCTACGCGCCATCGACTTGTCCGAAGAGGTCCCGGAGATCGGCCCGTTGGCGGGCAAGTTGCAATCGTCGATCAGCGCGCGCGCAGAGTCCGCGTCAATCGAGCTGGTGGTGCGATGGAGCCTTTTTCTGGGATCTCCTCTGATCATCTCCTACGCCGTTGACATCAATGGCCAGCCAATCGCTCGCATCACCGCGTCCGAGGACGGTAAGCGGATTGCGCTGACCGACATCAACCTACACCACCCGATCTTCTACGAACCTGGAAAGGCCGGACAGCAACGCCTTGCCGTGGGGCCATCCGACTTAGAGCTGCTGTATTCAGCAGTGGTGAAGGACTCCGACGAGGTTGGCGTGCTGCAGCAGCGGTCGGCGTTACCGAACTGGGATGCCTCTCTCGTTCTCGATGTGGAGGAGCCCGAAAGCGACAACGAGCAGTTCGAGAGCTACCTGGATCTGGTCGGCTGTCTCAATGAGCTACTCCTCGCGCCGGGCCGCATCTTGCGACAGGGGCTACGGGGCTTCCGCTACCTCGGCCCTCTGCGGCAGATTCCGCCGCGGAACTACGAGCCGGCGCGCTCGCAGGACGAGGCGCGCTGGGCGTCGGGGCTTGCAGCCTGGGACGCCCTGCACCGTAACGGCGAGGAGTTCGTACGCTCGGTCAGCGACTGGATGTTCCGGCCCGATCGACTGGATGCCGGCTACGAGCTGCGCTTGAAGCGGTACAAGGAACTTGATGCGGCCGGCCCACTGATGCTCTCCCTCTCGCCCGACCGCGCCCTAGACGACATTGAAGACCTGCGCGGCGAGTTGGAAAAGCTCCCAACAAAAAGCCGACTCGTGCTCGTCGAGGGCGGCAAAGAGATCGAGATCCTTCCGCCCGACGTCGGTGTCGGCGTATCGCAGGTGCTTCCGGTCGTGGTTGCGGCCCTCGATGACAGTTCAGGGTTTGTAGCCATCGAACAACCGGAGCTCCACATCCATCCGGCCATCCAAGTGAACCTCGGAGATCTGTTCATCTCCCAGATCGGCCAAGGAACCAAGGTCTTTCTCCTTGAAACCCACAGCGAGCATCTGCTCCTCCGGCTGCTCCGCCGAATCCGGGAGACCGCCGCCGACGATCTGCCGCCCGGCGCCGCGCCCCTCCGTCCGGAGCAGCTCGCCGTGTTCTACGTTGAGCAAACGCCCGACGGCGCGAAGCTGTACAAACTGCGCGTCGATGAGGCCGGCGAGTTCATTGACCGCTGGCCGAAGGGCTTCTTCGAAGAACGCGTCGACGAAATTCTGTGAGGCGCTGTGATCTTCGACTACGCCTTGGAGCCCGAGCTCGTAGCGACATGGCACGAGTGGCAGAGCGCGCGGTACTTCAAAGAGAAATTCGGCGTCGGCCGGGGCCGATTGGTCTCACGGTATCCCAGTCGTTGGCAAGCCCTCGTATGGCAAGCCTTCGACAGTGCCGATCAAAACGCAAGGAAGCGCCTTGAGGCATTACTGTCCATACTCACGAGTAAGATGGTCGTACGCGGTTCACCGTACGACGGTGAACGTACTTGGCTGGTGAACACAGAGCAGGAGCACGAACGGAGCCCGTTCCACGCTATTCTTGCTCGCACCAACCCCAGCGGGAGCGCGGCGGTTGTGTGTGGCAACGAAATTGACGAGGAAACTGAGCCGCGCTGGGCAGCTCCGTCGTCGTGCATAGTAGATCGAGATTCTGACGAACTTGCGGCGGCTGTCGCGCCAATGTTGCGTTGTTGCTCCGAAGTAATTTTCATAGACCCTCATTTCGCCCCACAGGAGTTGAGGTTTCGCCGTACGCTCGGCCGCTTTCTCTGGGCACTCTTGAAGGAACGCCCAGGGGCGCCACCGGCCCGAATTGACCTTTGTGTCGATCAGGAGAAATACGGCAGGGGCTACTTCGAACAAGAGTGCCGGCAGAAAGTCCCCGCAGTGATTCCCAGCGGGATGAAACTGCGGATCGTCCGCTTGAAACAGCGCTTGGCTGGACAGCCACTCCACAATCGCTACATCCTCACCGATATTGGAGGCGTGTCCTTTGGTCACGGTTTGGATGAGTCTGAACGTGTGACCTGCGGTCGGGTTGTCGCCGGGAATGCCCCGGCTGCCACCGATGACGTCAAGCGATTCGAGGAGGCGGACTACCGACTGCGGTGGAGCCAGTACGGCAGTGCGACCCTCGCGTTCGATCGCGTGGAACCGCCGCTGGAGATCATCGGAAAGGCTACAGTTGCTTGATCCTTCACACCGTCGAGGGCGGTGAATTGCTGCTTGAAAGCCCTGCAAGCGTCTCAGAGCATGGAGGCCTTCAATGAACGTCGTTATGGGGGCATTAAACGGGATTTTCTTGTCGGATCTTCACTTCCGGGGACTTGAGCATTGCGATTTCGTCCAGGCGGCGGTCGCCTATGCTCATGGCGGGCACGACTTCTTCGACCTCTGCCGGCAAGCGGACAAACGCCTCCAGTACTATGGCCTACTTCTCACGTGCCAGGACATCGTGCACTGGAATAAGTGCCAAGACATCGTGCACTACAGGGAATGAATAGGAACCGTTCCGTCGGGAAGAATGCGGCTGTA